>Ga0105045_10002265_pt1 | contig 16192 bp, 13 predicted proteins | sample MAT02_FD_78089 | JGI IMG/M metagenome (GOLD analysis project Ga0105045, IMG submission 78089) | Freshwater microbial communities from Lake Fryxell liftoff mats and glacier meltwater in Antarctica - MAT-02 (megahit assembly) | ecosystem: Environmental > Aquatic > Freshwater > Ice > Liftoff...
AAAATGGAAGCGTGAGTGCCGCTCAATTCGGGGCTGGCGAAGCACTGGATGTCGCGGTTGACCCGGATGGGAAAATTGTAGTGGCTGGGTATGCGCATATTTTTCAGGAGGCGGCTGCTTTGGTCTTGCGGTATCATCCGAGTGGCAGTTTGGATGATGGTTTTGGGGTGAATGGGGCTTGCGTTGTACAAGAAATGGCTCGCATGGGTGCACTCGCGCGCGACTCTTTGGGTCAATATTGGGCATCGGGCATCAGTCGGGAAGGGTATCGCGGCGCGATGGTTTGTTTGGATGAAACGGGTACTTTAATGCCTTTAGACGGCACAAATACCCTTTTTTTTCCAGAATTGGCCACGGATACCTATCACGCTTTATCCATTCATCTTCTTCCGACGGGTGGAATTTTGACCGGAAGTATGGTGCTAAATGCGGAGGTGGCGGGTGTAGTGCTGAATCGGTATGTTGGGCAAGCATTTCTGTCCACCCAAACGGCTCCAGCGCGACCGACTTGGGTACTTTTCCCCAATCCGGCTCGTGATTTTTGCAGCCTTTTAGGCGAAAACCTTCCCGCCGAGGGGCAAATACAAATACAAAACGTACAGGGTAAAATCTTGCAACAAACGTATTTCAAAGGAGAAAAAGGCGCGTTGAACGGGTCGCTTTCGCCAGATTTACCTGCTGGGCCTTATGTACTGTCTGTTTTTTCCAGTGGGAAAAGGGTGTTTCAGGGCCTGCTTTTGATTCAGTAAAAACGTGTTTTACGCGCGCTTTCGGTAAGTCCAAACAGCCAGTGCATTGCTGATGGTGGCGTAGGTGAGTACGGAGTAGAAGTTTTGTTTAATGTCGGCAAAACCGGCTCCTTTTAGCAGTACTAAGCGCATGAATTCAACGAAATAAGCCACTGGGTTGATTTTATTGGCTATTTGTGCCCATTCCGGCATACTGCTGATGGGGGTAAATAAGCCGCTCATCAGGATGAAAATAATGAGAAAAAACCAGGCCGTGAACATGGCTTGTTGCTGAGAATCGGAATAATTGGAAATCAAAAAACCCAAACCAAGCATACAAGGTGTAAACAAGGCCGTGTACCCAAATACCAAGCCCAAACTGCCGAGCATGGGAATGTCAAAAGCGAGTTTGCCCACCGACAAGCCAATCGTCATCATCACCAGCGAAAGCAACCAAAGCGGTAATAACTTGCCCAAAATGAATTGCCACTTTTTCACGGGCGTAACATTTATCTGCTCGATGGTACCAATTTCTCGTTCGCGAACGATGTTCAGAGCCGTTAAAAAACAGATGATTAACGACACAATAACACCCAAAATACCCGGCACCATAAAGGTTTTATAGTCCAGTTTTGGATTGTACCAATTGGAATAAGACAGGGCCACGGTTGTATTGGGGGTGTTCGGCGACCATTCTTGGGCGATTTCTTGGTTAAATTCTCGAATAATTTGCTGGGCATACCCCATGCCTAATCCGGCTTTGGTGGCATTGATGGCGTTGGCATGCAGCGAAAGCGGGGCTTGATTTTCCCGTACCAGTTGACGCTCAAAATGATTCGGAATTTCCAAAGTCATATCTACTTGGTCAAAGGCCATTTTTTTTTCGGCCATCTGAGCATTTAGGGTGTGGTCAATCTTAAAATAACCAGACGCGCCTAATTTAGACACTAATTGGCGGGAGGCAGGAGAATTGTCGTGGTCCACAACCGCCATAGAAAGGTTTTTTATTTCGTAATTGGCGGCAAATGACAGCAAAATGGTTTGAAATACGGGCATTATCAGCAAGAGCGGCAGCATTGTCCGGTTGCGAAAAATTTGCAAGAACTCCTTTTGGACTAGGAAAAAAACAGTACGCATATCACTTTTTGTTGGGTACATCCATACTTTCCCACCTTGGGAAGGGTGTTTTTTGTAGGTTTGTGGTCAAATCGAAAGGTACTGCTTTTTCAAGGAGGCACACCTTGAAAAATGCTTCTAAAATTGGCTAATTTCTCTAAAGAAAAATCCACATTCCATGACTAACCGCCGCTCCTTTATTCGTCAGTCCGCCGCCTTGTTGGGCAGCATGGCTCTGCACAGTCATGTGGCGGCGGCATTCCCCGAAATTCATCGGCCCAACACGGCATCCGTGCTAAATGACACTGATGAAGAAGATTTTTGGCGACAAATTCGCCTCGCCTACGCTTCCAGCCCAAACATGATCAACCTAAACAATGGCGGCGTAAGCCCACCACCCAGGGCTACGATGGACGCGCTGGATTATTACAATCGCCTCTGCAGCGAGGCCCCTTCGTATTATATGTGGCGAATTTTGGACCAAGACAGAGAGCCGCTGCGCGAAAACTTGGCGGCCTTGGCAGGCGTGTCTGCCGACGAAATTGCTTTGAATCGAAATGCCACAGAAGCCCTTAACTCCATTATTTTCGGACTGCCTTTAAAAGCAGGAGACGAGGTCGTTTTATCCAAATATGACTATCCAAACATGATAAATGCGTGGAAACAACGCGAAAAGCGGGATGGTATTAAACTGGTTTGGGTGGATTTGGATCTCCCCTCCACAGATGAAAATTATTTGACCAAATCCTTCACGAGTGCTTTCACGGCTAAAACCAAACTCGTTCATATCACACACATTATCAACTGGAATGGGCAGATTTTGCCCGCCAGAAAGATCGCCGATGCAGCCCATGCAAGGGGCATTGAAGTGCTGGTGGATGCGGCGCACTCTTTTGCGGTGTTGGACTATAAAATTCCGGATTTGGGCTGCGACTACTGGGGCACTAGTTTGCATAAATTCCTCTGTGGCCCTTACGGAACTGGCATGATGTGGGTTCGAAAAGAAAAAATAGCCGCTTTATGGCCGCTACTCGCCAGTCCAGAGCCTGATAGTGCGGATATTCGGAAATTTGAAAATCTGGGCACGCGCAGTTTTCCGATTGAAATGGCGGTGGGGTATTCGTTGGATTTACACAACTTAATCGGGTCAAAACGCAAGCAAGAACGCCTCCATTTTTTGAAAAACTATTGGATGAGTCAAGTGGCGGAGGTACCCGGCATTCAGTTTTTTACCTCCCCTGATCCGGCTTGGAGTTGTGCAATCGGAAATTTCGGTTTTGAAGGCAAAAAGCCGGGAGAAATCGCCGATATCTTGTTTAGTAAGTACAAAATTCACAGCGTAGCCATTGAATGGGTAAAAGTCAAAGGCGTGCGCATGACGCCCAATGTTTATACCACCACCGATGAACTGGACAAACTAGTTCGGGCCATTAAAGGGATGGCTGGATAACGCTCTAACACAAATCTATCATGCAATACATTGAATTTAGCATTGAAAACGCCGTTGCGCGTGTCATTTTTAATCGCCCGCAGGTCTTTAATTCCATGCACCACGCCATGCGTATGGAGATTTTAGCGGCCCTTACGGAATGTGAAAACGACCCCAAAATCAGGGCAGTCTATATCAGTGGAACGGGAAAAGCGTTTTGCGCAGGCGAAGATTTACAAGAAGTAACAGACCCAAATGGCCCCTCGCTGGCGGAGATTATTTCCACCGGATATAATCCTATTGTGCTGAAAATTAGAAATTTAGAGAAACCAGTAGTGGCGGCTGTGAATGGCGTAGCCGCTGGGGCGGGAGCCAACATCGCCCTGGCTTGCGATCTTGTGGTGGCGACGGAATCGGCGTCGTTTACGCAGGCTTTTTCCAAAATTGGACTGATACCAGATTCGGGCGGGACTTGGACTTTGCCGCGTTTGGTGGGACTTCAGCGGGCCACGGCCTTGATGATGTTGTCGGATAAGATTTCTGCTGCAGAAGCCGCCGCGATGGGCATGATTTGGAAAGTGTTTTCAGATGAAGAATTTGCGACCGGGAGTTTGGCATTGGCAGAAAAACTGGCACAAATGCCGACCCGCGGCTTGGCATTGACCAAAAAAGCCCTAAATCAGAGTTTTTCGAATGATTTTGCCGCACAGGCCGCCGTAGAAGATACGCTACAAACGGAGGCTGGCCAAACCGACGATTATCGAGAAGGAGTAGCGGCATTTTTAGAAAAACGCAAGCCTGTTTTTACAGGTCAGTAATCGCCCCTATGCTGCATGTCATTATTTAAAAAATTCAGCCTACTTCCAGCCGATTATGCCCGCAGCAAGGGGGATGCTCGGAAGTTTTGGACGATGTTTTTGGTGCTGTTGCTGGGCTTGTTGATATTCAACGATGAGCTGCGGTATCGGCTGCGTTCTTTGTTGGAGTACCCGATTCATTACAAAGAATATAAACATTTTTCTATTCGTATTCCCAGTGGTTATCAGATGCATGGAATTGATGTGAGCCGTTGGCAGAGTAAAGTGGATTGGAAGCGGGTCAAGCGTATGCAAGTAGGAAAAGTGCGGGTTTCCTTTGCTTTTATCAAAGCCACGGAGGGGACTTGGATGCGTGACCCGCAATTTGAGCGCAACTGGCGCGGGGCTAAAGAAGCCGGCATTTTGCGTGGGGCGTATCATTTTTTTCTGCCGAATGTGAGCGTAAAAGACCAAATGTTGCAGTTTTCAAGAGCCGTCAAGTTAAAATCGGGGGACTTGCCCCCTGTATTAGACGTAGAAGAAACCCGCGGTATGAGCAAAGGACAGATTCAGCAGTACACCAAAGAGTTTTTAGATTTGTTAGAAAAAAACTATAAAATTAAGCCCATACTCTATACAAATAGGGATTTCTATAAAAACTACTTTTCGGATGTAGCGGCGTTTAAGGGCTATCGTTTTTGGATTGCGCATTACCATGTTTCGGACTTTGACATGCCGGGAGAAGAGGATTGGCATTTTTGGCAGCACAGCGACCGTGGCAATATAAACGGCATCAACGAGTTGGTGGATTTCAATGTGTTTAATGGCGATAGTTTGGAATTGCGCGGCCTTTGTTTGCCTTAGCAGCGTGCACTAAACCGCCCTTTTTGGGTTAATCCGGCTCCAATTTTGCTCGATTTGAGCGGTAAGTGATCCCATTTCAATCCCCAACAGCGAGGCTGTTTTTTGATAAATATCGGCAATGGCTGCATTGGAACGGTCTGTTTCTAGAAACAGTTGGGTCACAGGCGTTTGCATTAAACTCGCTGCCGTATGACCTTTTTCTTGTAATAAGGCTTCTCCATAAGACAGGTAACACCCCGCATCCAAACATTGCTGGGCAATGGCCGGATTTTTCTGAAAACCGTGTAAAATCCAGGCTTGTGTCGGTTTTAGCCGTTTCTTAAGGCGAATAAGCTCCGAAAATGCCCGAACACAGTGAATAATGAGCGGTAATTGCTGGGTTTCTGACACCTTAATACATTGTTCAAAAGCCTGCATTTGTACCTCCCAAGGGGTGTCACACTTTTTATCCAACCCGGCTTCTCCGATGGCGAAGTTGTTGGCCTGTGCGGCTTGAGTGTGCAGCCATTGTTCGGCTTCAGTCCAATGGAGTCCGTTGAGATACCAAGGGTGCAGCCCTACGCTTTGGAAAGCGGCGGAGGGACTTTTGGCCTGATTGAGGTGCAGACTTTCTACTTCAATCGTTTGGGCATGGCCCAAAGGCAGGTGGGTATGGATATTGAAAAACACCCGCAAAGGTGCAAAAAAAAGGGGCTGAGTTTGGATGCCCAATTCAAAAACTCTCCTACCTTGCAGCGTTTATTTTTCTCCTAAAAAACAAGCGTTTTAAGTCTTTTTTACACATGAAATTTCTTCGAACACGCCAAATATTAACAATCATTTCATTCATGGCAATCTCATTGCCGAGTATCTGGGCACAGGGAAACCGCGATTTTATGCGGGAGACCGGAAAAATATACGTCGTAGTAGGCGTTATCTTCCTAATTTTCCTCGGCATCGTTTGGCAACTTATGCGCTTAGATCGTTCACTAACCAAAATAGAGCACCAACTCAACGACGACAAAAATGAGTGGAAAAATTAGTTTCTTCGAGAGCGTAGAGAACTACGTGGAAAAAGCGGCCGCCTTTACGGATATTCCGAGAGGACTGGTCGAGCAAATCAAAGCCTGTAACCTAGTATTGCGCATCCGCTTCCCGATAAAAGCGAGCAACGGCGAATACAAAGTAATCGAGGCCTACCGCGTGCAGCACAGCCACCACCGTTTGCCCACGAAAGGTGGCATTCGCTATGCTGAATCGGTTGATCAAGATGAAGTAATGGCATTGGCCTCCCTGATGACCTTCAAATGCGCACTGGTAGATGTACCATTTGGCGGTGCGAAAGGGGGTATCAAAATCAATCCGGCCGATTTTACGGAAAACGAGTTGCAGAATATTACTCGTCGTTACACGTCCGAGTTGGTGAAGAAAAACTTCATCGGCCCGGGCATTGACGTACCTGCACCGGATTACGGAACTGGGCCGCGCGAAATGGCTTGGATTCTAGACACTTACCAGGCACTTCGTCACGGTGAGGTGGATTCCATTGCTTGCGTGACGGGCAAACCAGTGACCCAAAATGGTATTCGTGGACGCTCCGAGGCCACCGGTCGGGGTGTTTTTTACGGACTCCGTGAGTGCATGCGCTACGAGGAAGATATGGTGAAAATTGGCCTAACTAAAGGCATTGAGGGCAAAACGATGGTCGTACAAGGCCTAGGTAACGTAGGAAGTAACGTGGCTTTGATTAGTCAGGAAGAAGGAGACGTGAAAATCATTGGCGTAGCGGAGCGCGAAGGTTCTATTTTCGATTCCAATGGTATTGACATTCCGAAATTGATGGCTTTCCGTAAAGAAACAGGCTCTATTGTTGGTTTCCCAGGTACCAAACACATCGGAGATGCTTCTGCAGTCCTAGAGTTGGAATGTGATATTCTGGTGCCAGCGGCGTTGGAAAATCAAATCACCTTGGAGAATGCGCACAAAATCAAGGCTAAAATTATCGCTGAGGCCGCAAATGGCCCTATTACAGCAGATGCCGACCCAATTTTGCTTGCAAAAGGCATTGTTATTCTACCTGATTTTTACATCAATGCAGGTGGCGTAACCGTATCCTATTTTGAATGGCTCAAAAACCTCTCGCACCACCGTTTTGGTCGCTTGGAAAGCCGTTTTCAGCACAATGCCTTCAACCGCATTGTGATGAAAGTGGAAGAAATGACGGGTAAAGACCTTTCTGAAAGGGAACGCAATCTGCTGACTCGCGGCGGTACTGAGGTTGATTTGGTCAATTCCGGCTTGGAAGATACCATGATTACGGCCTATACTCAAATCAAAGAAACCTTCAGACAGCACCCTGATATTACGGATATCCGTACAGCAGCGTTTGTTTGCTCTTTGAAAAAAATTGCTGGGGACTATATTTCTATGGGTATTTTCCCCTAGTTTTAGTTCGTTTTTTTTGAAACGGGGTGTGACCATGCTTGGGTTGCACCCCGTTTTTTATTGGATAATTAAGCAAGGTGTGGAAATGAAAATAATACAAAATCTTTAAATGCCATTCTAAAACCTAAAATCATGGAATCTAAAATCATGTAATCTTACCCGCCCAGTGTTTTCCGGCACTAAATCCCCTATCAAAACGTTCTGTTTTTTAATCTGATAGCCACTTCCATAATAATTAAATTTCCTGCCATAATACACTAAAAATCAACTGCTTATGCGTCCTTACCTCCTTTTCAGCATGCTGTTTTTTGGAGTGCCTTTTGCGGCCTTGCTGGCTCAAAGCCCACGGGTTCCATCGGTACAAGCCACGGATATTTTGCGCCAACCCGTGCAAGCCATTTCCGTATTTGACACCAGCGGTTTTGGGATGTTTCAGTTGGCTATCCGCTTTCCATACGGCAGTGCAAGAGCCCTCAATCGGACTGATTATGAGGCCATTGTGGGATACGGGAAAATTTCGGTGGAGTATATTTATTCCCGATACACGCAATCGCAGCCCAACCAAAAGTCCCTGGATGCGGCCCGATTTGCGGCCTTGAAAAACCTAGCACCTGATTTGTTTTTGGACCCCAATATTCGTTGGGATATTCTAGTGCAAACAGAAGCCACCACCGCCGATTCAGCCCGAAATCTGTTTCATGGATTTGTAATTACATATCAACCACCCGTCACCGATGTACGCAAGGCTGAAATCAAGAAAGAACTCGATCTTCTGGTGGATTGTGCTAAAAAACGCCCACCATCCGATGCAGCCAAATACCCCGGTGGCACCGATTCTTTGCAGCGATATTTGGAGCAAAACGTCCGTTTCCCAACCAAAGAAATCAAAACAAAAGGCCTTTCACGGGCTGCTATGGTAGCCTTTGACATTGATTCGAGCACTCGAATGCCCGTAAATATCCGAGTGGCGAAAGGAGTCTCCCCACAGCACAACGAACATATTAAAACCATCGTCGGTACAATGGGCGGCTGGGGCGCAGGCAAACCCGGCATGTTGTTTTTGGTGATGATTCAATTCAGTTTAAGCGAATCGGGCAAGCCAACCATTGCGTGTGGGCCGCTTCGCGGGTATCGTCCGGAAGATTGCAGAGGGCTAAAAAATGATTCTACAGTCGTGAAGGTTTTACAACGCAACAATCAATGGAAAAAATTGCTGGTAGTCGAAGATGTGACCGGAAGTATGATGCCTTACGTGGCAGATTTACTCCTGTGGAATGCCTTGAAGGGCAACTTGCAGAACACCCGGCACTTTGTGTTTTTTAATGACGGGGACGGAAAGCAGTCCTATGAGAAAGAAGTAGGCAATACGGGCGGTATTTACCACACCAAAGCCAAAAATGTGGATGTTTTGGAGGAAACGATGATTTCTGCCATCGCTGGTGGGCAAGGGGGGGATACACCCGAAAACGATATTGAAGCCATTTTGGCGGGTTTGGCTAAATGCACTGACTGCGAAGAAGTCGTTTTAATCGCTGATAATGGCGCTACACCTCGTGACTTAGCATTATTGAGTCAGGTCACCAAACCTGTACATGTCATTTTGTGCGGTGTGAAATTCCGGCCCAATCCGGCCCATTTGCTGATTGCATGGAAAACCAAAGGCTCGCTGCACACCATTCAGGAGGATATTGTCACTTTGGCCGATATGCAGGAGGGCGAAAGTATCACCGTGATGGGCAAAACGTATAAAATTGTGGACGGGTCTTTTTGGGAGCTTGGGCGGATGTGATAGCGCTTGTATTTTGGTGGATAATCTGTAGGGGGTGCTACGTTTTTCTGAATACCCTCAAAATTTTCACATAATCTTTAGATTGGGGTTAAACCTCGGTTAAAGCTCCCGCGGGATAGCATTTTGGGTGCTTACTTTGTTCCAAAATAACGTTTTGAACTATGAAAAAAACAACCCTCACCCTCGCATTTCTGGCCGGAACACTCTGGGCTTCTGCCCAAATTTATGTGGAAGGCGTTAAAGTTGAACCCTCTAACACAGGACAATACATAGAATTGGATCCGATGTTTCGAGATGATGGCCGCTGCTCTTTTCGCGTGGATTACGGACAATCTAATCCTAAAGAAGATTTCGTTTCCGATAATTTTGGGAAACGATATGATTTCCGCAGCCTGATTGATGGGCTAAACTTTTTCTATCAAGAAGGCTGGCAAGTGGATCAAATTACGGTACTAGATCGGGGTCGGCGTTTTTTGCTGAAACGCCGGTTTTAACCTGTGTTTTTTTATAAAATGGCCGATGTAAGCACTTGTTGGGGGGGGGGCAATTTTGGAGCAGGCAGCCAAATGAAATCCCCCAAAGGTGCGAATTACACAGGGTAATAACGGAAATTTACCCCAATTTTCGAGGAGTAATAGGCTCGAGTACCTTTTTTTTGAAAACCCTCAAGCCCAAATCCGCTCGGAAACCGTGTATCTCCGACACATCTAGCGCCAACATAAATTCGATGATTTCAGCATTAACTATTTGTCCGGGCACTAATATGGGAAAACCAGGCGGGTAGGGGGTGATGAAGGACGAGGCCACCAATACTTTCCCCGAAGCCAATTCGCTTAGGCAATCGGTTAGGGGGATGTATTCATAATTTTCTTCATCGTAAGCCATAAAATAGGCTTCGCGCAATTTCCCACCAGGCACGCCCGGCACCGCCTGAAAGGAGGGGTGAAATCTACTAAAATCAGGCAAAGGAGGAAAGGCTTCCGTCAAGGACAAAATTTGCTGCTCATGAATCTCTAATTCTCTAGTATTCAATGACTTATAAATTTCGTCTAGTTCGTCGGCAATGGTCAATAAGGCATTCGTCAGGTAGGTTATACTGCCTCTAGTGGTACCAATATTGGTCATAAAGAGCACCGTGTTTCTGGATGTTTTATTGATTTGAATGTTGAATTTGTCCATCAAAAACTTGTTTTTGAAGGTATCGCCATCCACGCCTGTCCGACCGATGTGCAGGGTGATTTTGGTGGGGTCGAGCACAAATTCGTCCATTTCCCAGGCTTCTTCCATTCGGTTCCAGCCCGTTTTGTGGTCATAATATTCGTCTAACTCGGTTTGTCGGTAAGTATTGGGAATAAAATCGCTCACGGTGAGCACATCAAAATACTTGTTGAGTTGCGGGTTGTCGTTTACTTTAGCGCGCAACACCATCGCCAATTCAATGCTTTTTTCCACCAATTCATACCCTTCAAATTGAACCTGTCTGCGTCCCACATCCAAGGAAGCGAGCATTTGATAATTGGGAGAGGTAGAGGTATGGGTCATGTAAGCCTCCAAAAATGTGCTTTCACTTTTCCTACGAAAATCCTCATCATAAATATGAATCATGGAGCTTTGACGGAAACTACTCAAGGTTTTGTGTGTGCTTTGCGTAGCGTACACCCGCACCCGTACCCGCTTCGGGTCGGGCATTCGAGGTATTTCATCGGCTTGTAGGGTTTTTAGGTGCGCTTCGTATTGGTTTTTATAATCGGGGTGGTTGTATTTTTCCGTCAATTTACGTGCGGTAAACATGCCTGTTCGTTGCTTATAAATGTAGGTAAATCCGGCAAACGCAAACCAAGCCTCGTCCCACAAAAAAATTATATCGGGCTTAATGGCCAATACTTCTTCCATTACTCGCTCCACATTGTACACCAGTCCGTCGAAGGTACAGTTGGTGAGCAGCAGCATTTTCACATTGTCTAAGCGACCTGCGGCTTTCAAGGTCATTAGTTTTTCCTTGATGTGTTGGAGTGGTACGGCTCCGTACATCGAATATTTTTCAATCGGGTACGAATCGAGGTAAACAGGGTGGGCCCCGACCAAAACCAAGCCGTAATGATGCGATTTGTGGCAATCACGATCCACTAAAACTACATCGCCGGGTTGTACGAGTGCTTGCATCACAATTTTGTTGGCCGTAGAAGTCCCATTGGTCACAAAAAAGGTGTGTTGCGAACCGTAGGCATCGCGGGCCATTTCTTGGGCTTTTTTGAGGGGGCCAGTGGGCTGCAAGAGCGAATCTAGTCCACCAGTGGTGGCTGAGGTTTCTGCCAAAAACATGTTTCGGCCATAAAATTCGCCGAAGTCGTGAATCCACCTAGATTTGAACACCGAATTGCCCCTTGAAATAGGCATGGCGTGAAATATACCAGTTGGTTTTTGGCTATATTCCTTCAATGCAGAGAAAAACGGCGTCTCGTAACGATCGGCTATTCCGCGGAGAATTGAAAGGTGTATTTCTTGCAAATCCTCCCGTTGATAAAAGATTCTTTTAAAAGCCTTGATGGTGCTATCCTGCAAATCGGACAGCGAGGAGTCCGTAACGTAATAGGCGTCTAATTCAGGGCGAAACTCACGCGCCAGATTTCCGAGAATCGGACCAAGTTCTTTGTCCGATTTATCGCTAAAATCTAGTTTAAGTACATTTTGGATATACGGAGTGATTAAATCAGAAATTGTTTTGGAATAAAAGGGGGGGGCATACCGAATTACTATGGCTTGAATATTATGGTTAAAATTGAGGGCAATAAGTGCGTCTTGAAAGGAGCGTTGTACCACCACACCGTAAGTAAATTGCTCCACCGGTTCTCTAAATTCGGCAATTTTTTGGCGCAATTCGTACTCGTCACGCTCGGTCATGTCTTCAACGAAAAGTACCTCGAAGTAGTTTTTATGCACACCTTCCAACCGCTCGTACTCTTCTGCTATGCTCATCTGGTCTCCGTCTTCGCCCAGGTAATCGGGCAAACTTCGGTAGGTGACGCCCGCCAATTCGCGGGTAGTTTCTGCCACCAAACTGGCCAACGCTGTGTATTCTTGTCGGGCTAATACTTGAGATAATTTAGCCAAACGGTGTACCCCAGGGAAGGAGAAATAACACTCAACACATTTTAGTTCCTCCAATAATTTGTGGGCCAATTGGCTGTGTTCATTTTCCTCAGGCGATCCAACGGTACTTCGCGCTAATTCGGCGGTATGGGCTTTTAGATCGTTCCAGCAATCTACCCGGAGTTGGCCAATATTATAATATGGAGTACTAATTTGTTCTTTCTTGGGCATTCGCGCATTGTTTTTGATTCAAAAACTTGGTTGGGTTTCCACGGGCTGCAAGCGGCCCATATTTTTATAGTGCAGCAGGGCTTCTTCAATGATGTCTAGCCCTTGAATGAGTTGTTGGTCAGTGATGACCAGTGGACAAAGTATCCGAATGACATTTTTGTAATTGCCTGCGTTTAGCAGGATCAGCCCATTTTGGGCGCAACGTTCAATAATGGCAGTACAAAGCGCCTTGTTCGGGTGTGTTGGGTCATTTTCTTTGATAAATTCTACCCCAATCATAGCTCCAATGCCTCTTACATCTCCGATTTCGGAATGGTGTTTTTGCAATTCGAGGAATCGGTTTCGGATAATTTCTCCGATTTCATTGGCTCGTTCGTTTAGGTTGTTGTCCTTGATAAATTGAATGGTGGCCAAAGCGGCTACACAACTCAATGGGTTGCCAATAAACGTACCACCAATCGTTCCGGGCAAGGCGGCGTCCATTACATCTGCTTTGCCAACTACAGCGCCGATGGGCATCCCAGAGCCCAATGATTTGGCATAGGTACTGATGTCGGGTACTACCCCATAATTTTGCCAACTGGCCCATTTTCCGGTGCGTCCAAATCCACTTTGCACTTCATCAAAAATGAGCATGATGCCGTGTTTATCGCAAAAAGCGCGCAACCCTTCCATATATTTTTGTGGGGCAACATTGAAGCCGCCTTCTCCTTGAATGAGTTCGATGATGATGGCGGCGAGGTTTTTGGGGTCCACCAAATTGAGTCCGCTTTCGCGCAAGCGCTTTAATTCTTGGATGGTATATTCCTCCAGGGTGTCGCCATCGGCGTAGCGATAGTAATTGGGGAAAGGCAGGCGATAAACCTCGGGGGCAAAAGGCCCACAATTGATTTTGTAGTTGATTTTACTGGTGAGGGTCATGGCCATCATCGTACGACCGTGATAAGCGCTGGTGTAGCACAAAACGGCTTGTCGCTTAGTGGCTTGTCGGGCAATTTTGATAGCGTTTTCTACCGCTTCGGCCCCCATGCTGACCAACATAGACTTGGTATGGTCGCCGTGGGGTAGAATTTCGGCGAGTTGTTCGCAGAGCGCAATGTAAGGCTCGTAAGTAACGACATTGAAACTGGTGTGAATGTATTTGGCGGCCTGCTCCTGAATGGCTTTTACTACGGGTTCGGGGCAGTGGCCGGCATTTACAACCCCAATTCCGCCAGCAAAATCAATGAATTCTTTGCCATCTACGTCTGTAATGAGGGCACCTTTGGCTTCTTTGACCGTGACGGTATTAAAAACACCTACGCCATCGGCCACACAAATTTTTCTCCGGGCGAGTAATTTTTCGGATTGAGAAATCTCAGTCATAAAGGAAAGTATGGTTTTTATAGGATGATGAAATGCCCCGTCGGCTTTATCTAAATAAGAAAACAAAACAAGGTGACTTGCGACCTACATTTTGGTGAAGGTAACGAGATTTTCGGTACTTTTAGTGAAAAATAGGGCGTAATTAGCGGAATATAGCAGACAAAATGAGTGCTTTTACCTAATTAAGTATTTTTTCGGGCAGTAAAAAGCCTTTTGGGCATTTTTTATGCATCAAGGCCAAGAATAGACGGTATAAATTTTAAGGATGCCCCAATACCAACCAAAGAAACAAATTCTTAAAATAAAAAAACGCAACCTATTGACAGTCAACGGGTTGCGCTTATAAAGGGCGGAGAGACGGGGATTCGAACCCCGGATACACTTTTGGCGTATACACACTTTCCAGGCGTGCTCCTTAAACCACTCGGACATCTCTCCAAGGAAAAAAGGCGATAAAAAAGCCTTTTTCTGGTGATTTGAAATCGCGTATGTGCGATGTTATCAATTCGGGCCGCAAAGGTAAGCACAATTAGTTAAGGTTGGATACTGAATGTCTTATATTTGCCGCTCAGCCTGATTAATTATGGTGTTTTCAAAATGGTTGGTTAGTTTTGGGTGTGCATGGAAAGGCTTACTGGACGTATTTCGCAGTCAGGTAAATGCCCGCATCCATTTGGTGGCAGCAGGGGGCGTGTGCTTGGCTGGCTGTTATGTTGGGCTGAGCACCTTGGAGTGGATTGCCATACTCGGTTGCATTGCTTGGGTCATTAGTTTGGAGATGGTTAATACCGCCATTGAGTATTTGACCGATTTGGCCTCGCCGGAATTTCATCCCTTGGCGGGCAAGGCAAAAGATGCGGCGGCAGCGGCAGTGCTGTGGTCAGCGTTCGTAGCAATCGGAGTGGGTGTTTTGATTTTTATTCCAAAAATTTGTGCAAAGGGAGGGTAAAGTGCCTGGGAAGGAGATTATTTTTTTGTGAAATTAAAGAGCTGTTTTTGGCCGAAAAAATGTTTTTTCACGGTGTTTTTCCTTGGTTTCTGACTTTTTTTGGCAAAAAACAATCAAAATGAACACTTGTCGAAGGAAATTTAAACAGGTCTTGGGTGTAATTGTAACTGTTACACTATTTTTACCGCTCGAAAATTCGCGCTCAGGATTAAGAGTTAGGAAAATCTAGTGTCCAAAATATTTTTTTCAGGGGCACACACCACAATTTCTAGTTCAAGCATCTATGTATTTGAACCCAGTTTTTGTGGTTGCCAACAGGAGAAAGTGACACTTTTACATTCGAGAAAGTCAAACTTAAATCATTCATCTAAAATTTTTTAACAACATGGCAACAGCAAAACCCACACCTGCAACACAAAATGAAGGTGGTATTGGCTCTATTTTTCCACTCATTGCAATCCCACTTTGTTTCGTGGCATCTGTTTTAGTGTACCTCTACGTTTTCGGTGCTGCGCATCACTTCGTTGACAATGACCCTACTAAAGATCCGCTACCGGGCGATTACTTCGGTACCATATATAAAGGAGGATGGGTTGTACCGGTATTGTTAGGTCAGTTCTTTATCGTAGTCGTTTTTATTTTTGAGCGCTTTATTTCTTTGGGTTCTGCTGCTGGTGCCGGTAAACCCGACACATTTGTTCGCTCAATCAAAGGATTTTTAGACCGCGGCGAAATAAGCAATGCGATCATCGCTTGCGACAAGCAAAAAGGCTCTATCGCTAATGTAGTACGCGCTGGCTTGACCAAATACGCCGAAATGGAAGCACTTCCTGGCTTGGAGAAAGACCAAAAAGTATTGGCCATTCAGAAAGAATTGGAGGAAGCCACCTCGCTCGAACTGCCTATGCTCCAGAAAAACCTCAATGTGTTGGCTACTTTGGCCTCCGTTGCAACCTTGGTTGGTCTATTCGGTACGGTATTGGGTATGATTCGTGCGTTCGCGGCACTTGCTACCGCTGGCGCACCCGACTCTTCAGCACTCGCAGTAGGTATCTCTGAAGCCTTGATTAACACGGCTCTGGGTATCGGTACTTCTGCAGTAGCCATCATTTTCTACAACTACTTCACTGGTCGCATTGACTCTATGACGTACAGCATTGATGAGGCTGGGTTCAGTTTGGCACAAACTTTTGCGGCAAAGCACTAATTTTTGCCCTCAATGAATGGGGGCAGCAAGGAGCCTGAAATCTCAGGCTTCAAAGTTCGTCTTGCCTGCTCGTTTTTTTATCACCCATAATTGAAAAAAAAAATATGCCAAAGCACTTACCGAAACGCGGCAATCCAACGATTGACATGACGGCCATGTGCGACGTGGCGTTTCTGCTCTTGACTTTCTTTATGCTTACCGCA
>Ga0105045_10002266_pt1 | contig 16190 bp, 16 predicted proteins | sample MAT02_FD_78089 | JGI IMG/M metagenome (GOLD analysis project Ga0105045, IMG submission 78089) | Freshwater microbial communities from Lake Fryxell liftoff mats and glacier meltwater in Antarctica - MAT-02 (megahit assembly) | ecosystem: Environmental > Aquatic > Freshwater > Ice > Liftoff...
CGGCGAATAGAGCAATCGAATTCAAGAATGCTGGATCGCAAGATCGTGGAACTATATTTTCTGGTGTTATGGTTTATCAATACGATTACATTGATTCAAGTCAATTTTCGTTTGATAACTTAATCGCTGCTCGAGATACAGTTTTATATTACAATGCTCCTTATCAAATTGAAGGAATGTTTATGGGAACGCAATTCGCACCTTTAGTTTATCCAGAAATTGACCCAATGGAAAATTACGATGGTTCTGTAAAAGGAATTGAAATGCGAGGAATGTTTGTTTATGTTGGTCGACCAATTCACGCAACAGGCGGAGCATTTTGGGCGTATCACTTTAAACATCCAAAACGCAACAAACTTATTTGTGTGAGCGGATATTTGGATGCGCCAGCAACAGCTTCTTGGACACATCAATTGAGGGAAATTCAGGCTGTTTTAAAAAGTGTTGAACTAATCAACTAAGAATGCAAAAACTTTCTGCCGTAATCATAACACTCAATGAGGAACGAAACATTCTTCGTTGCATTGAAGCGCTTCAAAAAGTAGCAGATGAAATTGTCGTATTAGACGCTTTCTCAACGGATAAAACGAAAGAAATATGCGAGTCTCTTGGTGTTCGTATTGAACAACGCCATTGGGAAGGATATTCCGCCTCTAAAAATTACTTAAACAATCTAGTTACTAATGATTATATCTTATCAATTGATGCAGATGAAGTCCTGGATTCAACCCTTATTGCAGCACTAAATTCGCTCAAAAAATCAGGTTTCAAAGGGGTTTATTCTATCAGTCGTATGACAAATTATATGGGAAAATGGATTCGTCATTCTGGCTGGTATCCCGATGTGAAGACGCGTTTGTTTCCAAAGAATGGCAGTCGTTGGGATGGTGAATTTGTGCATGAGGAACTAAAATTTCCAACTGGATTAGAAATTATTCAACTTCCTGGACATCTCGAGCATTACTCCTATTCTTCTTTTGACGACCATCGAAAAAGAGCAGATAAATATTCCTCTTTAACAGCAAAAAAACACTTTGCACAAGGCAAAAAAGCTTCAATCTTTAAGCCCCTTCTGAGTGCAATCGGTAGATTTGTTGGCATGTACTTTTTGAAATTGGGTTTCCTTGACGGAAAAATGGGTTTCAAACTAGCACAAATAAGTGCTCAATCTAATTATTTCAAATATTCAGAATTAAGACGTTTGCATCGTGAAAAACAATAGTGATTTCTCGAATAAAAGGATTGTCATTTCGCGCACTGACAGCATCGGTGATGTGATGTTGACCTTGCCTATTTGTTATTGGATTAAAACCAATTTTCCAACGGCAACGGTTATTTTTTTAGGAAAAGGATATACGCTGCCCATTTTAAGGTCTTATTCCAAAATTGATGAAATTGTTGATTGGAATGATTTTAATTCTGTCCCTACTGCACAGCGAACAGCAAAAATTAAAGAATTAAATGCAGATATAATTATTCATGTTTTTCCGAATAAAGAAATTGCTGCTTTAGCAAAAAGGGCGAAAATTCCTCAACGTATTGGAACCTCTCATCGTAATTTTCATTTGCTAACATGTAATATTCGACCCAACTTTTCTAGAAAAAAATCTGATTTCCACGAAGCCCAGTTGAATCATGAGTTACTAAAACCTTTTGGTTTGATTGATTTGCCAACAATGGATGAGTTAAATCTGACGACAGCTGACTTTAAACCAAAAAACGTTGGACTTCCTTCAGAAATTGAGCGTTTTATTTCAGTGAATAAAAAATGTTTTATTTTACATCCTAAATCGCAAGGAAGCGCTGTTGAATGGCCAATGGAAAAATACCTTGACTTGACTCAAAAGTTGATTGATAAAAACATTGCCGTAATGTTCACTGGTACATCCGCCGAAGGCGAAATCTTCTCGAAAGAGGTTTCAGCCAAATTCGAAAATCATCCCAATGTGATGAATACAGCTGGATTGTTAACCTTGAATCAATTAATGGAATTGATTTCTAAAGTCGAAGGAATTGTAGCTTGTTCCACCGGCCCTTTGCACATAGCAGGATTCCTTGGTGTAAAAGCAGTTGGCTTATTCTCACTAAAACGCCCAATTCACCCTGGAAGATGGATGCCACTTGGCAATAATGTGAGCATAATTACATCATCCTCCAAAAACAAAAAGCAAAGCGCAAAAACGGATATTGAAAACATAAAAGATGAAAACGTTTTTGAGACAATTGGCTTAGAATAAATCACTAAATTTACATATCAAAGCAATCGCATACTTCCTTGTTTATTCGAATACACTCATTAGTTTGAGTTGTGGAGTGTTGACCTATGGTTTTTGCGAAATCTCAGCTATTCCGAATTCACACCTTTATGGAATTTTCACTTTGCTCGGAACCTTTACCATTTACAATTTTCAGCGAATCGTTAAATTTCATTTAACGCCAAACGACTCGAACCATCTGAAATGGGTTGGTAAAAACAGTAAGTTTCTAATTTTAATTGCGGGTTTAGCGGGTCTTGGAACTGGGGTTTTAACCATTTATTTAGTTCAATGGAATTTGCACACACTCGCCGTTAGTGCAATAGTTTTATTGGTTACTGTGTTTTATGTAGTAAGAATTGGTTCGAGAAACCTGCGCGATTTGCCTTTTTTGAAAATTCATTTAATTTCAATTATTTGGGTGGTTTCAATTGCTATTTTTCCCTTACTCAATGAGCAAGTTTTTGAATTAAAACTTTGGCTTTTTGGACTTACACACTATTTCTATATTCTAGCTATTTGTATTCCCTTCGATATTCGCGACCTAACATTTGACAATCTGAAACAAAGAACCATTCCACAAATTCTTGGTGTCCAATCTTCAAAAATGATTGGCGTACTTTTGCTCGTTGTTTTCACTCTTACAGCTGTTTACTTTATGCCAAGTCTTGGAACGAATAAAATTTTCATTGTCGCGGTGATGGTTCAAGCGATCCTTATTTATTTCAGTTCGAGAAGTCAAAATGATCTCTATTTTGGAGGTTATATTGACGGCGCAATATTGATTTTAGGAATTAGCTATTTGCTTTAATCTGGCGTTTTCTCTTCCGAAATTTCATCTGAAACAACACTGTCATCTTCCAAGCTAATTTCTTGAGCTTCGACTACTTTTTTCTCTTTCGGAAAATATTTTCCTTGGCGGATAAAAATCATTATTACCCCCAAAGTGATTGAACCATCGGCAACGTTCCAAATTGCAGGAAAAACTGGTTCTCCAGCAAGCCAGGGCATCCACGAAGGCCATGTAGCTTCAAATTTAAACATATCGACAACATTTCCCATTAGAAAACCTCTGGGGCGTGTTTCCATTTTCCCCCAAAAATCACACTCTACAAAGATTCCAGAACCTTCACGAATGTTGTAGGGAAAACAAGGGTCATATTTGAAAGTAAAATCGTAGAACATAGAATCCAGCAGGTTTCCAGTTGCACCAGCGATAATTAAACCAAGTGCAATTAGAAACTCTAATCTTACAGCTTTTTTTGCTTGTTTAACCCAGTACCAGCATAGCACGGTTACGGCAACTATTCGAAAAATACTGAGCGCAAGCTTGTGCCAAACCTTTCCACCAAAGGTTGTACCGAAAGCCATTCCTGGATTTTCGGTAAATTCCAATACAAACCACTCACCAAACATTGGGCGTGATTCTCCTGGTAAAAAATTGTTCTTTATGTAAATTTTAAGAAGTTGATCGAAAAGTAGGATTAACAAAATCAATCCTCCAACAATTAAAAAATTTCGCTTTACCTTCGACTTATCGTTGATCATTTTTTGCTTCTATGCTTAACGTAGCGTGAGGCACCAACATCAATCGTTCTTTTTGAATTAATTTTCCAGTTACTCTACAGATTCCGTAGGTTTTATTTTCAATACGAACCAAAGCATTGTGTAAACTTTGAATAAATTTTTCTTGACGAGAGGCAAGCTGAGAAACCTCTTCGCGAGATAAAGTTTCAGAACCATCTTCCATCATATTAAATGTACGACCAGTATCATTTGTTCCATGATCGTCTGTGTGCGATAAAGATGCTTTTAACAAATCCAAATCTTCTTGTGCTTCTTTGGTCTTTTGAAGAATAATCGTTCTAAACTCCTCTAATTCGTTATCTGAAAATTTTGTTTTTTCTGTCATTTTTAAATTCTTTTATTGGCTTGGGTTTAGACCCAAAATACTTTGCGCGCAAATATAAGGCAAAATTGATTAGTTACAAAGAATAATTTGTGCATGATTTCAAGGTCTTAATTACTTATGTTAAAACTATGCCAACTTTCCCTTTTGATTTGTAGATTGATGTTGATGAGAATTAATTCTTCAAGAAAAATCGCCTAAATAACCTAACGTCAAGGCTTATTATCCAAACTGTTATTGTAAAAAGTCACAACCATAATATTACCAAAGCCACTTTGTTAAATAATTCTCCTTTTTAGAAGATTAATCTAACATCAAAATTGTAATGGTCTTCATTCGGAATATTTAAAACAACTATTAAAAAATAAGATAGAATCCCACCAAACACCCCGAAGATTATTTCTTCAATTGATATTTTATTTGATGAGCACATAAATTTGTGATATAAAGCTATGAAAAGCGCTACGCACTTACTTCAATAGCTATAAAATCGCAAATAAAAGAATTAACTCGATATAAATCTCAACGTGAAGAGCCATTCACGATTTCGTTAACACATCGCATCTTGAGAAATGAGGTTTCCATCTTGAATATCATTTTCACTCATTTCTAACATCATTTTTTGTTCATCGGTCAATTCTGCCATTTCCGATTCTTATTTACTTGAAGAGACCAGTCTATCAAGTGCTTCTAAAAAATCTTTATTCTTTATAGACAGAATTTTGTCAATCAAAACTGTTCTTGTTTTATACTTGTTGTCATTTAATGATTCTTTCATATTCAAATATTCGAAATTCTCATGGTTTTTCCAAATGGTGAATATATCGGATGACATGTTCGAGAATTCCACTAGAAATTACCTATACCGATTTAAAATCCTTTTTAAACGTAAGGCTTTAGTCTGTCGCTAAAAACAATCATCCCCTCATGGATCTTTTAAAATTTAAATTAGCTTCTATTTTGATTTGCCTATTTCTATGCGCTTAATTCTTACAACAATTCAATTCAAAAAATTAACTTTGTGCCAATGGTTAAGCTATTTTTAAGCAATCGCGCGCTAGTACAGTTTCTTCTGCCAATTATGATTGCAGGATATTTTGTGCTTGGATTTTACTTTGGTTCTATTGAAAAAATAAACGCTATCAATTTAGGTGTTCTTGGAGTAATCAAAACGAACTTTTTAGTTAGTGCAATAGTCAACCTATTATTGATTTTTGTGAATGGATATCTCCTTAATTTACTCTTCAATCAAAACGGGTTTTATGAGCGTAACACCTACGTTTCATCATTGATTTACGTTGTTTTTATGAGTTATTTTGAGTCCTTTTATGGACTTAATGGGCTCGTTATTGCACACACTTTTTTCATTCTAGCGATTTATCAATTGTTCGACTTAAATCAAAATGAAGATGCACGACGAGCAGTTTTTAATGCCGCATTTTTCTTAGGTGTAGCAACAATTGTTCATCCACCTTTAATAATCGTAATCCCATTTCTATACTTCATGGTTTGGACCGTTCGTCCGTTTGTTTGGCGCGAATCTTTTCTGCTCATATTAGGATTTGCTGTTCCATTGATTTATGGCTCCGTAATTTATTATTTAAACGGGCATCTTGTTAATCTTAAACTAATTAGGCAGCCCGTTATTACTGAAATTGGAACTTTAAATTTTTACATTTCGTTATCCAGCATCGTCGTATTTATTGGTTTGAGCATTGTTGGAATCACGGTTAAGAATCAAAAAATATCCATTCGACTAAAAAAAATGACGCGTCTCATTTGGTTTTTTGTCATCATTGCAGCCATCCTAGGAGTTTATGATCTTTTCTTTTTTGGTCAAATTGAGAGATTCAGTTTTTTCCTAATACCAATAACATTTTTTCTTCCATTTGCCTTTACGAGCAAAACGTGGGGTGGATTTACAGAATTCCTGTTTTACCTAGCAATCCTTTATTCTGTTATTAAGTTTTTCATTTAATCCCCGAATATCCCTCAAATTTAACTAATTTTGCTTTACTTTCTTTAGCCTAAAAACAATTGATTTTCGGCTCGAGAAGCCTAGTTTTATCAATAAAATGCACTTGAAAAATTTAACAAAATAAGAATGAAATTTGGAGTAGTTACTTTTCCTGGCTCAAACTGTGATGCCGATATGATTTATGTTCTCGAAGATTTATTAGAACAAAAAGTTGAAAAATTGTGGCACAAAGATAGAGACCTTAAAGGCGCTGATTTCATCGTTTTGCCCGGTGGGTTTTCGTATGGTGATTATTTGCGGTCGGGCGCAATTGCAAAACTTTCCCCAATTATGGAGGAGGTGATAAAACATGCCAACAACGGTGGATATGTTCTAGGCGTTTGCAATGGTTTTCAAATTTTAACTGAATCTGGTTTATTGGATGGAGCTTTACTTCACAACGATTCACAAAAGTTCATTTGTAAAAATGTGCACTTGAAACCTGTGAATAGCTCAACTGCTATGACAAAAGGATTAAATACTGATAAAGTATATAAAATTCCAATCGCTCACGGCGAAGGACGCTTTTTTGCGCAGGATGATTCATTGAAAAAAATAGCAGATAATGATCAAGTGCTTTTTAAATATTGCGACGAAAACGGAACCGTGGACGAAAGTGCTAATCCAAATGGTTCTTTATTGAATATTGCAGGAATTTGCAATGCAAAACGAAATGTTTTTGGAATGATGCCTCATCCAGAACGTGCTGCAGACCACACTTTAAGTAATATTGATGGAAGAGCATTTTTTGAATCTTTATTAAAACATTGTTAAACTATAAATCAACATGAGAGTACTATTACTAGGGTCTGGAGGTCGTGAGCATGCATTGGCATGGAAAATTGCCCAAAGTTCAATGTTGGAAGAGCTTTTTATTGCTCCAGGGAATGCTGGGACAAAAAATCTTGGAAAAAATTTACCTATTGAAACAACAGATTTTTTAGGAATAAAACGCGCTGTAATCGAAAATCAGATTGATATTGTAGTTGTTGGGCCAGAAGATCCTTTGGTTCTTGGTCTGCATGATTACTTTTTATCCGATTCTGAAATTAAGCATGTTGGCGTAATCGGTCCGCAAAAATTAGCAGCTCAACTGGAAGGAAGCAAAGATTTTGCGAAAGAATTCATGAAACGACACACTATTCCAACGGCGAAATATGGGACGTTTACCCGCGAAACACTAGAACAAGGATATAAATTTTTAAATGCTCAGCAAGCGCCTTATGTTTTAAAAGCTGATGGATTAGCTGGTGGAAAAGGTGTTTTGATTATAGAAGACTTAGAGGAGGCAAAACGCGAATTAAAAAATATGCTCACCGAAGGAAAATTCGGAGATGCAGCGAATCGGGTTGTTATTGAGCAATTTATGAAGGGAGTTGAGCTTTCTGTTTTTGTGATTACAGATGGTGATTCCTATAAAATATTGCCTGAGGCAAAAGATTATAAACGAATTGGAAATGGGGATTCTGGCTTAAATACTGGAGGAATGGGTGCAATTTCTCCCGTTCCTTTTGCTGATGCAACATTTTTAGATAAAATTAAAAATCAAATCATTATCCCAACGGTGAAAGGGTTGAAAGAGGATAATATTCCTTACAAAGGTTTCATCTTTTTTGGTTTAATCAATGTTAAGAATGAACCGTACGTAATTGAATACAATTGTCGTTTGGGAGACCCTGAAACAGAAGCAATTATTCCTCGATTAAAATCTGATATCTTAGATTTATTTGAAGGTGTTGCTAGTGGAACGCTTTCTGAACGCGATGTTCAATTTGATGAACGAAGCACTGCGACTGTTATGATGGTTTCTGGTGGTTACCCAGATAAGTATGAAAAGGGAAAGCAAATTTATGGACTAAACAGCGTTGTTGATAGCATTGTTTTCCATGCAGGAACTTCTTCGGATGGTCCTGCAACAATGTCTGCTGGCGGACGTGTTTTGGCAGTTACGTCCTACGGGAAAAACATGGAAAGTGCTTTGAAGCGTTCGTATGAGAGTGTTGAAAAAATTGAATTCGAAAATTCGTACTTTCGTACTGATATTGGTTTCGATGTTATTAAGAAATAGTCATCTAAGCCTTCCTCGAAAGTTTAGTTAAAACACAAATGGATATAACTTTAATCATCGTCATTTTTTTTACTTTACTCGCTTCTGCGTTTTTCTCAGGAATGGAAATTGCCTTCATTTCCTCGAACCGTTTAAAAGTTGAACTCGATATCGCAAAAGGCACCTTCAAAGGGAAATTGCTTGCTCTTTTTTACAACAAAGAATCAAACTTCATCGCACTTCTACTCTTGGGAAACAATGTTGCTTTGGTTGTTTTTGGAATCAGTGCAGCCGCAATTTTGGATCCCGTGATTAAAAGTTGGGGTGTTCCAGATGGCGCACTCATCTTGCTGATTCAAACGATTTTGTCTACCATGCTCGTGCTCATCGTGGCCGAATTTCTTCCTAAAGCCATCGTTCAAATCAATCCTAATTTCTTCTTAAACATTACTGCATTGCCAATGGTGATCGTTTACATCGTTCTTTATCTTCCAACATTGGTTATTGTTGCAATTAGTAATGTATTTTTGAAGTTGCTCAGAACCGAAAATGATCAATCAACCAAAGTCTTTTCACGAATCGACTTAGAACATTACGTCCAAGAATTAAATGGCAGACTGAATGAAGAAGAAGATTTAGGAAATGAAATGCAAATCCTTCAAAATGCCTTGGATTTTTCATCGATTAAAGCGCGTGATTGTATGATTCCTCGCACTGAAATCATTGCAATGGATTTATCTAAGGATGTTAGCGATTTACATGCCGTTTTTACCCAAACAGGACTTTCTAAAATCATTATTTATCGCGAAAATATTGACAATATTATTGGGTATGTTCGCTCCTTTGATTTATTCAAAAAACCAGAGGCGATTAAGCAAATTTTAATGCCAATAGCCTTCGTTCCTGCCGCCATGTCTGGTAAAGAGTTGTTGGAATTATTCACTAAAAAAAGTGGAAATATTGCCGTGGTTGTTGATGAATATGGCGGAACAGACGGATTGGTAACCATCGAAGATGTGATTGAACAAATTTTCGGTGATATTGAAGATGAACATGACATAGAAGATTGGCTTGAGGAAAAAATATCCAATAAAGAATACGTTTTTTCAGGTAGGATTGACATTGAATATTTAAATAACGAATATGGATTAAAACTTCCAGAATCAGAAGAATTTGAAACGCTTGCAGGCTTAATTATCAACGAATTAGAGTCTATTCCTGAGGATAAAGCACGTGTTGAAATTGAAGACTATACGTTTATTATTGAGCAAGTTACCGACCGTAGAATTGAAACTGTGCGCGTTATCGTAAAATAAGCAAAAATGAAAACTATTTTCATTCTCGGAATCACACTAATGATTCTTTTTTCGTTCAAAATTGAACAGCGAAAAATCGCAAAATTACCCAAGGAATTGAAAGAAATCTCTGGTTTAGAAATTGCCTCTGAATCAACTTTTTACGCAATAAACGATGGTGGAAACGACCCCTATATTTATGAAATAGACCGAAAAGGTAAAATTCTGCGCACAATTTGCGTATCAAACGCAAAAAATTTAGATTGGGAAGATATAACGATTGATGAAAACGACCGTTCCAAACTATACATCGGCGATTTTGGTAATAATAAGAACTCCAGAAAAAACCTCTGTATTTATAGTATCAATTTGGCAGATATGAAATCGAAGAATTCAACTTCAAGGAGTAACTTACAAGTTGAAGCGGAAAAGATTTCCTTCAATTATCCCGATCAAGCAAAATTTCCACCAAGTAAAAAAAATAGACGTTTTGACTGCGAGGCAATGTGTCTTGTTGGAAGTAATCAGTTGATGCTCTTTTCAAAAAATAACACGAAACCGTACGATGGAATTTGTTATGTCTATTCCTTAGATCTTGATGATCTAAAAGTCGAATTAGTGGCTGAGATCAAGATGGGGAAAAACGGATATTTTCAAAATTCTGTTACCGCAGCCGATTTTTACAGCACGGATGCAAACAATGCCTTTTTTTATCTTAGCACCTATTCGTCGATTTATAAATTTTCTTTCAAAGATGGAAAATTCATTCAAAAAGACAAAATAGACTATAAAACTTTTTCGCAAAAAGAATCGTTGGTTGTAAAAGACGAATATACGATTTACGTTGCCGATGAAACAAGTCCGCTGGGAACTGGTCGCAATTTGTATGAAATTAAACATTTAAATGATTGATATTAAATATTTTGAAGCCGTTATTTTTGACATGGACGGCGTTTTAATTGATTCCGAGCCACTATGGAAAATTGCGATGGAACAAACCTTTCGCGAAGTTGGAAGCACATTAACAAAGCAAGATTTTCAACAAACTGTTGGACTTCGATTAGACGAAGTGATTCATTATTGGTACAAACATGAAGCTTGGAAAGACGTGAAGCCTAAGGAGGTTGAAATGCGCATCGTGCATAGAATGGTGGATTTGATTAAGGAAAATGGCGAACCTTTACCAGGCGTGATTGAAACGCTTCATTACTTGAAAAACGCTGGAATAAAAATTGGATTGGCAACCTCCTCCTATTCTATTTTGATTGACACAGTTTTGGAAGTGCTTGGCCTAAAGGACGTATTTCTTATCACACATTCAGCCGAACACGAAGCTTATGGAAAACCGAATCCAGCGGTGTATTTGTCTGTTGCAGAGCAATTAGGCGCAACACCAACTTCTTGTTTGGTTATTGAAGATTCATTAAATGGAATTATTTCTGGCAAAGCTGCTCGAATGACCGTTGTTTGCATTCCTGAAAAAACACATCATCCAGAACCAAAATTGAGTTTGGCAGATTATCAATTTGAAACAATGGATGATTTTTTAAACGCTTTGCATTAATTCTTCCTAAAACTCAAAACAGATGATAAAATACAATCCGAAATCTTGGTTCAAATTAATCTTTGCATTACACAAAAGCGATACATTTCGAATTTTATGGAAAGAATTAGTTTACATGACCTTTTTAAGTCTGGGGATTGCTTGGGTGGAAATTTATTATTTCAACGACACGCATAAAACACTGTCGAATCTAACCGTCGTTTATTCATTAGTCGGATTTGTGATTTCACTTTTACTTGTTTTCAGAACAAATACAGCTTATGATCGTTGGTGGGAAGGTCGCAAAAAATGGGGTGAATTGGTGAATGATTCCCGAAATATTTCAGTTAAAATCAAAGCACTTGTGGAAGATTCAGATGATCGATTATTCTTTGCTCGCATGATTGGAAACTTTGTTTTCGCTGCAAAAGAACATCTTCGAACTGGAGTAAAATGGGAATCTTTGGATTTTACAGGAGAAGAATACGAACAAATTAAACACAAAGAGCACATTCCTCTGGCGATTGTGCTAATGATGTATGAAAAACTTGCGCTACTGAAAAAGAATGGAGTTATAACGCAAGAAGATTTTCTAGCTATTGATCACAACCTAAATGCATTTATGGATTCCTTGGGAGCATGTGAACGCATCAAAAACACACCAATTCCTTATTCATACAGCATTTTCTTGAAAAAATTTATCTTCATATATACATCAACATTGCCTTTGGGCTTTGTGAGTATATTTGGTTATTATTCGGCAATTATCTCCGTGTTTATTTTCTATGTTATCGTGAGTATGGAAGTGTTGGCAGAGGAAATTGAAGATCCTTTTGGCGATGATGATAATGATTTACCAACAGATAATTTAGCAGAGAAAATTAAGGATATTTCGTTTGAGGTTTTGGTTGGAGATAAAAATTATAAAACGGGATAATAAATAGGTTTCGCACAAAGGTGAAAATGAGCTCAATAATTCTTAGTCGAAATAAAAAGGAGCAACTTTAACGTAACTCCTTTTCCTAGCTCTGGTTTGCCATAGCGTTTCAAATTTTTAAATGACTTCTATCTTGTTTCACCTAAATTTCAACTAATGCTACCAAATTTTAAAATTTAGGGTTTTCCCTGTAAATAATTTCAGTTTAATTTACCAACTTTGTATCAAGTAACTATTTCATTTCGTGCATATATGCCGGTGAAAAATAAAAAAATCCACATGAAAAAAATATTTCTATCGCTTGCATTGACCATCGTTCAAGTTTCAATGTTAAACGCACAAACAAACAAAACCTTCTTTTTAGGTCACAGTTTGATAAATTTTCACACACCGAACATGGTGAATAAATTATCAATCGCAGCGGGTAAGACGTATTCTTATGATGCGAACATTGGTATTGGTTCAAATTTGATGAATCATTGGAACAATCCAAATTCTGGTCAAGGTTCTGATTGGATTACAACCTTACCCATTGGTGGATTTGAAAATTTCATCATTACAGAAGCCGTGCCACTTTTACCACATTTACAATGGAGCAATACCTACCGTTTTGCTGATAGTTTGTATCAATTTGCTATGCAACAAAATCCGGATATTCAATATTATATCTACGAAACTTGGCATTGCACAACAACAGGTACACCAGAGGGTTGCGAATGGGACAACGATGACGCTTTAGCTTGGAGACCAAGATTGACGGCAGATTTGGTTCACTGGGAAAGCATTGCCGATTCAATGAATTTAATTCATGACAAAGAAATGTTAATTATTCCAGCTGGTCAGGCAATGGGTCGATTGCATGATAGCATCATGGCAAATAGTATTCCTGGAATCACATCGATGGATCAATTGTTTGGTGATGATATTCATCTAACATATTCAGGGATTTATTTCATTGCTTGCTTGATGTATGGCGTGATTCATAAAGAATCTCCAGTTGGGTTGCCAAATCAATTAACAACCGAATGGGATGTTTTATATGATGATTATCCTACCCCTGCCCAAGCACTTATGATGCAAAATATAGCTTGGAGCACATTGTGTGATTACCCCAGAGATGGTGTGAATTGTTTACCATTATCAGTTTATGAGATAGATAATGCCTCGACTGTGTTTACTGTTTATCCGAATCCTTCTAAAGACAAAATCATCATTACAGGACAAGATACGTTTTCTAAAGTAGAAATTGTAAATATTCTGGGAGAAACGGTTTACGCAGAAGAAAACCTTGATACCACTACACATGAACTAAATTTAACTGGTCTCAAAAGTGGGGTCTATTTTGTGAAGGTGAGTAATGAGAGTGGTTCGCATTCCAAAAAAGTACTAGTAGAATGATTTAAAAAAGGAGTTTACTTTTTGAGGTTTAAAAAGTTCACTATGTAAACTCCTTCATTTTTTAATTTCAGAAAAGTTTAGATAGCTTTATCAAGAATAATGTATTTCATCCTCATCAATTAACACATCACCTCGCATTCGCAAAAAGAGCTGAATCAAAGCAACAACATCTTTTTCGCAATAAACTTTGATTCGTTCCAAATCTTTTTCTTCAAAATAAACACGTGCAACATCGGCACCAGAAATATCATCTTTTGGTGTTGGAATTTTGAAAACATGACAAAGCAAAGCCAGGGAAGTGTAGGCTTTAAAATCACCAAACTTCCATAATTCCATGGTGTCAAGGTGATTTATTTCCCAAGGTTTTTTTCCCGCAATATTCAAAGCTTCAGGCAAAGCAATACCATGAATAAGCATTCTTCTGCACAGATACGGAAAATCAAATTCTTTTGCATTGTGTCCACACAAAATATGATAAGGCGTGTTGTAATGTTCCTCCAAAAGCTTTTTAAATTGAATTAAAAGCGTTTCTTCATCTTCATGGTAAAACGATTTCATTCGAATTTGTTTACCAGTACTTTGACTCGTTACAAATCCAACTGAAATACACACAATTTTACCAAATTCAGCATAAATTCCGCCGCGTTCATTGTATAAATCGTTGAATGATTTTGTTTCATTCTGCATGAAACGTGTTTTCATTTCAAAAAGTTCTTTTGATTTTTCGTCTAAATCAGAAAACTGATAGGTTTGTGGCACTGTTTCAATGTCAAGAAACAATACTTTGTCGAGTTTAACGGAGTTTAAAAACATAGTTATATAGCTTAGAATAAATTAAAATTACTACCTAAGATAGTAAAAAATAAGATTTGCGTCTAAATTTTAGTTGGACTAAATTTTAAAGTTGACTTTTAAGAAAACTTTTACAGTTTATAACACATTTTGAAAATTGAATATTCTGCATTTGTAAATTTGAATATTCTAATTAAGTACTTGTAAAAGTATTTAATGTGATTGCTGCCAACCATACTGAATTTAGAACTGATTTAAAAAAAAATTTTAGATCAAGATGACGACGACAGAGAAACGCTCATTATTAAACGAAAATCAGGGAAAGGAACAGTTTTGATTTCGTTGGACGAATACAATTCAATTATGGAAACGGTTCACTTGTTGCGTTCTAAAAAGAAAGCGGATAGATTGTTTGAATAAATTGAAAAAGGTGTTGTAATTAAAACGTCAAAGCCTGAAGATAAATGAATATTACCTTCTTAAAAAACGCATGGGGAGATTACTTATCATGGCTAAAAGAAGGAAAAAAAATGACTTCTAAAAATCAACAAACTGATTAAAGAAATTCAACGAATACCATTTGAAGGAATAGGAAACCTGAACCTTTAAAGTCTAATCTTGTAGGAGTATGGTCTAGAAAAATTGATCGTGAGCATCGTTTGATCTATAAAATTGAAAACGGAAACGTGATAATTTTAGTCTGTAAATATCGTTATGACCATTAATGCCAAATTAATTTCATTATGCGTTTAGCATTGTTTTCAATTTTTATACATTCTGAGCGATATACTTTATAATCTGCCCAGCGATATTATTTCCAGTAGCCCTCTCAATTCCTTCCAAACCAGGAGAAGAATTTACTTCCAGAATTAACGGACCTCTCGCTGATTGTAATAAATCTACTCCAGCAACTCCAAGTCCCATCGCTTTTGCGGCTTTGATTGCTGCTGTTTCTTCTTCGTCACTTAATTCGATTAACTCAGCTGTTCCACCTCTGTGTAGGTTTGAACGGAATTCACCTTCTTTCGCCTGACGTTTCATTGAACCAACAACTCGTCCATCGACTACAAAAACGCGAATATCAGCACCCATCGCTTCTTTGATAAATTCTTGAACAATTACACGCGCTTTCAAGCCGTGAAACGCTTCCAAAACTGATTCAGCAGCTTTTTCGTTTTCAGCCAAAACAACACCTAAACCTTGTGTCCCTTCCAATAATTTAATGATTAATGGTGCTCCACCAACTTCGTTGATTACTTCTTGAACACTTCTTGTGTCGTTGGTGAAAACTGTTTTTGGTAAACCAAGACCAGCACGTGATAATATTTGTAAGCTTCTCAATTTGTCGCGCGAACGAACTAAGGCTTGAGATTCTACTGCTGTGAACACTTTCATCATTTCAAATTGACGTACAACTGCGGTTCTATAAAACGTTACTGATGCACCAATTCTTGGAATTACAGCATCAAAATCTTCCAACTGTTGACTTTTATAAACGATTCGTGGTTGTTTTTTCTCAATTACGAGGTCGCATTTTAAGTGGTCAATAACGTGCATATCATGTCCAAGTTTTGTCCCTGCTTCTACTAACCGTTGTGTGGAATACAACTTTGGATTTCTTGATAAGATGGCAATTTTCATTTAATTATATTAGTTTTTGAGTTATACCAAAATTAGCCACATAACGTCGCAATTAATTCGTTTATTTTTCGCTCAACTTTCAAAATAAAATAAATCCGTACATAGGGCTATGCATCTATTTTCTTTTTCACCTGAACTAAATATAATTCAAATTATTTATACATCATTATGTATCCAATTTGGTGTTATACTTTAAATTACGCAAAATTCGACGATTTTCCATAAATCGCTGGGTAAAAGTCGGTATTTTTTGGGGAATATGATGTTGGGGAACTCTTTTTTTACAACGTTTAGATACAATTGTATAAAATCTGAATTTGTGCTGTTTTTTTTAGACACTAATTACACAAAATCAA
>Ga0105045_10002267_pt1 | contig 16183 bp, 5 predicted proteins | sample MAT02_FD_78089 | JGI IMG/M metagenome (GOLD analysis project Ga0105045, IMG submission 78089) | Freshwater microbial communities from Lake Fryxell liftoff mats and glacier meltwater in Antarctica - MAT-02 (megahit assembly) | ecosystem: Environmental > Aquatic > Freshwater > Ice > Liftoff...
CGTTGTTCTCGGGGCCGGGTTCGCTGCTCCGTCGTCACCTCCCGCGCGGGATGCGCCCCGCAGCGATCGGGCGGGGTCTGGATGCGGTCCGCGGCGTGGTCGCGCTGGGCGTCCTGGCCGTGGTCGTCGCCTCGCTGATGAGCGGGGAACTGCCGTTCAGCATCGAGGTGTGGCAGGTGCTGATAGCCGGCGTGGCACTGCACGGCGCCACCGGTCTGATCCGCTGGGAGTTGTCCGGCCGACGTCTGGGACCCGTGGCCACCGTTCGGTCCGCGTTCGAGCAGATCGACTCGTCGGTCACCTCGGTCGCCACCGCAGTGACCGGACGACCCATGACCGGAGCGGGCCGATCCCTGGGCGCTGCGTTCGTCGCGACGATCGCGCTGCAGGTCGCTCTGGCGGCCAGGGCGATGTCGTCGGTGGTCGGCTGGCCGCTGCCCGATCCGCAGCGCAACGTCGAGATGGTGCTGCTCGCCGGCGCGGTGCTCGTATCGGTCCCGCTGCTCCGGGCCATCGGCGTGATCATCCCTCAGCGTCTGCGTCGAGGCTCGGCCCGGATCGGATCTCAGCTGCAGGTGCAGATGGACGGTGACGACGTCGAGGTGCTCGACGTCGGCCCCCTCGGGATGGGCGTGCGCGTCGCGGAGCCTGCCGAGGTCGGCTCGGGCACTGCGTTGCTGCTGCGGCCCTCTGATGGGTCGGCTGCGGTGCGCGTCCGGGGCACGGTGCGGTCCTCGCTCCCGCTCGCGGACGACACCCACCGCCTCGGCGTCGAGTTCGACGACACGGACCCCGCAGTACTGAACACTCTCATGGGGATCTGGGCAGCCGCATGGATCCCGGCCGCGGCCGACCCTGGTCGTGAACCGCTGGCACCCCGCTCGGTCGACGACCTCCGGGTGCGGGTCAACCACCGTTCCAGCCCCGCTCTGCGCCTGCTCGCCGCAGTGACCCTGATCGCCACCGGCGCCGCCGCTCTGCCGCCCTACGCATCGGCATCGGCCGATGCACCGCTGCCCCAGGACACGCTGGCGTTGACCAAGTCGTTGCCCGCGTCGACCCTCTACGGCGACGAGACCGCCGTCAGCCTGACTGCGCACAACACCTGGTCCACCGACGACGCAGGCGTGCAGCGCTACTTCAACGTGAGCTTCCGCGACGTCGTTCCGCCCGGAGCGAGCTACGTCGCCGGATCCGCTGACATCGCTCCCACTCGCGTCATCGCGGACCAGCCCAGCGCCGGGGCCACCACGCTCATCTGGGTGAACGTCAGCGACGCCCAGCCCGGTTCGTCGACCTCGGTCAGCTACCGGATCGCGCACAACGTGTCCGGCAAGGACGATTCAGCGCTGTTCGTCGGCTCCGAAGTGGGCAGCACCGCCGAGGCGTTCGCCAACACCGATCCCCGCTACATCACCAAGTTCGCTCCGGACGGCACCGCTGTGGCCGGCAAGGACTCCTGGACCGATCGGGCCACCGCAGCGGGATCGACCACGATCGTGCCGCTGATCGTGTCCAAGTCCGAGCCCAGCCCCGAGAACGAACTGATGCGCGGCGCGCACCGACCGACGGTGTTCACGGTGCGGGTCGAGAACAACCTGGTGGCACCGACCGACAGGGTGTCGGTCGAGGACTGGCTGCCCGCCGAGCTGGAGTTCCTGGGCTGCGGCACCGTCGACCACACACCGGACACCCCGAACACGCCCGGCGGTCTGGAGTACCCCGGCGCCCCCCGCCTCGACAAGGCGCTGCAGCTGAACGCCGACGAGGGATGCGTCGCACCCGAGCTGGTCGAGACCGTCGACATCGACCCCGACGGCGCCGGTCCGCTGCTCAGCGGCATCTACACCCATGTGCGCTGGACGATCGGCGAACTGGCCCCGGGTGCGTCGCGTGAGATCACCTACCTCGCAGCGGTTCCCGAGCGGGCGAACGCGCTCTGGCCAGCGGACCCCGAGTCGGGCGCGCCCGATCCGATCTGTGGCCCCGGCGCCGACTCGTGCGGACAGGTCGCCAACCTGGCGAACAACACCGGCGCGCTCACCACCGAGCGCGGCACCGAACGCAGCGCCACCAACGGGGTCGCGGTCGCGGGTGCCTACACCGGTCGCGTTCCCGCAGGCGTGGCGGCCGAGCAGACCTGGGCCCGCACCACCGAGACGGTGGTGATCGAGGACCTGGCCGTCCAGAAGTCCGCCTGCAACTCGGCCGCCAACGGCAACGGCACCGGCCGCTGCCGCAACGGCGTGGAGTACGGCGGCACGACCAGCTGGAACCTGTCGATCCGCACCGGCGAGTACCGCGACGCAGCGAAGGTCGTCGTGACCGACGACCTTCCCGACGGGCTGACGTTCCGCGCCGGATCGTCGGCGGTATCGGTCGACGGCACTCGCACCCCACTCGAACCCGAGGTCTCCGAGGGACGCAACGGCGTCCAGACGCTGCGGTGGACACTGCCGATGACCATCGGCGTCGACAGCGAGCTGCAGTTGAGCTTCGAGTCGGTGACGCTCGAGGCCTACCGGGCCACCGGTCAGCCCGTGCTCGTGTTCGACACGTTGCAGAATCGCGTCAGCCTGTCGGGGACCACCTCGGTGGTGAACGGCGACGACGACCTGGGCGCGATCGAGGTGGGCGACACGTCCGGTGCCTCGTTGAGTTCGAGCTGGTACTCGGTCGCGAAGCAGACCCTGAGCGGCGCGGCAGCTGCCCAGCAACGCATCGGTGACGAGCAGTGCTCCGCCGGCTGGGTCGACGCCGGTGACGCCGGTGACGCCGGCGCCGATGGACCCCGCTTCGCGCCGGGTGACCTGGTCTGCTTCGACCTGGCGGTCGACCTGCCCGCGGGCATCCGCATGCGCGACGTCGTCATCACCGATTTCCTGCCCGCGAACGCGAGGTTCGTCGGCGCTGTCGACGCCGCGGACAACACCCCGGGTCAGTTCGACGCCCCCGAGGTCGTCCCGTCCTTCGGCAACGCCGTCACCTGGAACTACGGCACACCGATCGGCACCCAGCCCCGCTACACCCCCGCCGATGGTGGACGCTTCCACGTCGTGCTCGGCGCACGGGTCACCAACGACCCCCGAGCGAACAGCGACGCAGATCTGTACCAGAACCTGCTGAAGGTGACGATCGCGAACACCGCGGGCGCCTCGACGGTCAGCCCCCGGGCACTGAGCCCCTACCAGGTGGCCGAGCCGGTGCTGTCGCTGGTCAAGGGCGTGGTGGACATCACCCGCGGCGAGGACTCGCTGAACGGCTACCCCCGCAAGAACCCTGCGATCGGTCGAGATGCCCACACCGCCATCCAGGGCGACCTCGTCACCTACCGGGTGGACGTCGCCAACACCGGCATCCAACTGCGTGACAACGGACGCGATCCGCTCGACCCGTCCGACGACGTCGCGTCGACGCGTCCCAGGACCACCCCGACCGCCCGCACACCCACCCGGCCGCTGCTCGACCTGAACGAGCTCCGACGCAGGAACGACACCATCGACTTCACACAGCCGCAACGCAGCTCCCGTCTCGCCACCGGGCTCCGGATCAATCGCGCGGACGGGCAGGTCCAGGCATCCGACGCGTTCGATGTACAGATCTGGGACGACCTGCCGCCGGAGATCAGCTGCGCCGACATGCTGCCCGAAGCCGGCTTCCCCGAGGTGTCCTCGGCGCTGGTGCTGCGTCCAGGAGCACTGCCCCTCGCCACCGCCCCGGTCGCCGCGCTGAAGGTCGACTGCAGCACCGATCCGTCCCGGCTGGCCATCGTGGTCGACCGGATTCCTGCCGGCTACGACCTCCAGCTCAGCTACACCGCCCGTGTGCGCGACACCGCGGCAGCGGGGTCCTCACACCTCGACACCGCCGGAGTGCGGTCGTACCTGGATCTGACCGGAACCGATCTCTACCTGCCCGAGCAGAACATCGACCCCAAGGTCATCCCCAACGCCCCGCCCGCCATCGACGACTCGCTCGTGCGACTGCCCGATGCCCAGGTCGCCAAGACCCGGGTCACCTCGATCGTCGAGGCGAACAACGACCTGCCCGCCAAGGGCCAGACCGGCCAGGCCACCATCGGCGAGGAGGTGCGCTACACGGTGCGGGCGACCATCCCTGCCGGCACGACGCTGTACCGGGGCTCGCTCGCGGACACCCTCCCTGCGGGTCTGTCCTACGCAGCCGGCTCCGCCCGCCTCGAACTCTCCGATGGCGTCGACGCCGAGGGCTTCACCCTGTCGGACCGCAAGGACGGGCGCGGCTGGACCCTGGACCTGCCCGCCACGTTCGGCAACTCCTCCGCCAACGACCAGGTCGTCACGGTCACCTACGTCGGAGTCGTCGCGGACGCGACGGCCAACCGCCATGGCACCGCCCTGACCAACACCGCTCGTCTGAGCTGGCGTTTCGGCGAGAAGGCCACGTCGACCGATCGCAGCCGCTCGTCGCAGTCGACCACCAGGGTCGTCGAGCCCTCACCGTCGATCACCAAGTCCCACACCCCCATCTCGACCGTCGTCGGCACCAACCGTGTCGACTACACGGTGAGCGTCGCGAACGCCGCCGGGCGACCGCCGCTGCACGACGTGATCGTGACCGATTGCGTGCCCGCAGGTCTGTCCCAGGTCACACCGACCGGGCCGCTCGCCGACGCCGCCTCCGTCGAGGAGGGCGTCGCCCCGTGCGCCACCGACGCCACGCTGGTGCGGTGGGACCTGAGCAAGCTCCTCGAGGATCCCGGCACCCGGCCCAACGGACTCGGCCTCCAGCCGGGCGAACGCATCGCGCTCACCTACTCGGCCACTGTCGACGCACCCGCTGTCGCGGGCGCTGAACTGATCAACACCGCCACCGTCACGGGCTCGTCCATCTCGGGCGACGTCAAGGGTGAGCGCACCAGCTACTCGGCATCCACCAAGGACACCATCAAGGTGGCACCGCCGGTCATCACCAAGTCGGTCGACCCCGGCACCCGTCTGCCCGGCACCGAGGCCAGCTACTCGCTCGCCATCACCGTGCCGGAGGGCGTCACGGTGCCCGACGCGACCGTCATCGACGTGCTGCCCGCCAACCTCCTATTCGGCGGGTACACCGACCTGGCACCGCTCGGCGCCAGCTGCGAGGTGGACGGCGTCCAGCCGCACACCATCGCAGCCTCGGGTCAGCGCGTCGGCTGGTTCCTGGGCGACCTCAGCGCCGTGGGTGCCGACTGCACCATCCGTCTGACCTACACCGCCACGGTGCGCTCCGCGGCGGTGGCGGGCAACGTGCTCACCAACACCGCCACGTTGCGCTGGAACCTGGTCGACCGCTTCGACGACATCGACGAGCTGTCGGGCAACGGCTTCGATTCGAGCCGCGACGCGACCGCGAAGATCACCGTCGTCGAACCGGTGCTGACGATCGGGAAGAACCTCGACGACGCCGACCGGGTGGTCGAAGCAGGTCAGCGTCTGACCTACACCATCACGATCACCAACTCGGGGACACACCCCGCGTACGACATCACGACCACCGACAGCTACCCGTCAGGGTTGTCCGCACCGGAGTCCATCGGCGGCTCGTGCATCGGGTCCGACGCAGCGACGGTCGACGGTGAAGAGCGTGTGGTGACCTGGGCGACCTTGTTCGCCGGCACCGACGGGCTGGCCGCCGGAGCGAGCTGCACGCTGACCTACTCCCAGCGCGTCGACCCCGCAGCGGCCGACACCCTGAACGACGGCGGCACCCTGGTCAACACCGCAGCGATCCCCAGCTTCTGGGGCGACCCGACCCACGACGGCGACGACTTCAAGGAGTACCGGGGCCCGAGCGCCGACGCGACCGTGACGACCTACCTGCCGCAGCTGTCGATCCAGAAGCGCACCGGTTCCGGGGCCGAGGTGGCGGACGCCGATGTCGGCAGTGCCTTCGCGTGGACCCTCGAGGTGGCCAACACCGGTAAGGGCACTGCGTACGGCGTCGACGTGACCGACACGCTGCCGGCGAACTGGACCTTCGACACCGGGTCGGTGACGGTCAGCGCCGATCCGGGCGCAGCGTGCCGCACCACCCCCGCTCAGCTGACACCACCGGTGTCGACCACCCCGGTCGACGGTGGTGCCCAGCAGCGCATCATCTGGACCGACCTGTGTGACCTGGCACCGGCTTCGACGGTGACCCTGCGTTTCACCGCCACCCCTCTGCCCGCCGCCACCGTGGTTCCGGGCCTGTTGGACGACGACGGCGACAAGGTGCGCCAGGTCAACGACGCCGAGGTCGGCGGCAGCGACGCCGGAGGCACCGCGCTCGCCGGCGACCGTGACGACGCTGCCGCGACACTGCGCACCGCCGACCTGCGCATCCTGAAGACCGACGCCTCCGCGGACGACGACGGCTCACCCGGCAGCGCCGGCTTCACCGTCGGCCAGCCGGGCTCCTACTACCTCGACGTCACCAACGCCGGCCCCGATCCGGCCACCGGGCCCATCGTCGTGACCGACTCGGTCCCCACAGGTCTGCGGGCGACCGGAGCATCGGGTGACGGGTGGTCATGTGAGATCAACGCCGGCACCGACGTGCGCTGCACCCGGCCAGGCCCACTCGCCGCGGGCGCGACCGCACCGCGGATCGTGCTCGGCGTCGACGTCGGACTCGACGCGCTCAACCTCGACGACGACACCGGACTGGTGACCAACACCGCCTCGGTCACCGCCGTCACGCCGGATCCTGACCCGGGCAACAGCTCCGACGACGAGCCCACTCCGGTCCGACGGGTGTCGGACATGTCCATCGCGAAGTCGCTCGACACGACCACGCCCTTCGTGCCCGGGACCGACCTGCGCTACCTCGTGACCGTCACCAACCTGGGCCCCTCTCCTGCCAGGGGCGCGGTCACGGTGACCGACGCACTCCCGGCCCGGACCCGTCTCGTGCAGGTCACCGGCGACGGTTGGGACTGCGCGGCATCCGTACTGCCCACCCTTCCCGCGACCGCCGGAACGGCGAGCACTGCGGGCTCCGGGTTCTCGGGCACCACGCAGGGAAGCGGTCGGGTCAGCTGTGTCCGGACCGCTGCGGATTCTCCGACCGGCGCGGCTTACCCCACGATCGTGGTGACCGCCGCGGTCGATCCCGCCACCCCCGCCCGGGCGACGGTCACGAACGTTGCCAAGGTCGCACACCCCAACGACCCGAACCCTGACAACGACTCGAGCGACAACTCGTCGTCGGCGGATCCGGTCGCCACGTTGAGCATCTCGAAGTCCGACGGCGACGCCACCTTCCGCGCCGGACAGGACGACGCCCGCTACTACGTGGTGGTGTCCAACACCGGGCCGTCGGTGGAGACCGGACCCGTCGTGCTCTCCGACTCGATCGGCGAGCACCTGCGTCTGGTGTCGGTCGACGCCCCCGGTTGGGACTGCGACGTGACCGTCGGGACCGGCTTCGGTGACGGGAACCGCGGCGAACTCGACTGCACCTGGGTCGGTCCAGATGCAGGCCCTGACCCCGTCAGGGTCGGAGAGTCGCTCGGCATGGTCACCGTGCAGGTGGCCGTCGACCCCGCGGCGGTGGCCGATCCCCGCCCCGGCGCCGAGAACCTGGTGTCCAACACGGCAACCGTGATCGGAGTGGTTGACGACCGCGAGCGCAGCGACACCGAGGACACCCCCGTGGTTCCCGTCGCCCAGCTCCGCATCGACAAGTCCCACGACGCGGACAGCGCGCCGTGGACGGTGGGCAGCGACCAGCAGTTCCGTCTGCTGGTCGGCAACGACGGACCGTCGGGCGAGTACGGTCGCGTGGTCGTCACCGACGTCCTGCCCGAGGGCCTCGAGTACCGCGAGGCGGGCGGTCGGGGCTGGGCGTGCGAACTGCGCACCGGCGGCGGCAACGGGCCCAACGGCACCGTGCGCTGCGTGCACAGCCGTTCCGGACTCGACGACGACGTCGTGCTGCTCGCGGCCGGCGCCGAGCTTCCGCCGATCGACGTCGGGGTGCGGGTGATGCCCGCGGCCGCGCCGACACCACAGCCCGACCCCGATGTGACGACGAACACGGTCACCAACTCCGCCACCGCAGCGGGTGTCACCGACGACGTCGACCGCACCGATGACGACACGGTGACGGTGCGACCCGTCGCCGACCTGCGCATCACCAAGGACCACGAGGGTGACGCCTTCCAGGTCGGCGCCACCGGCGAGTACACGTTCGTGATCACCAACGACGGTCCGAACCTGGCGTCGGGTCCGATCACCGTGACCGACACCCTGCCCGCCGGGCTGTCCTTCGCCGGAGGAACCGGCAACGGTTGGGTCTGCGCCGCAGTACGCCTCGGCACCGACATCACCTGCACGCATGAGGGCGAGCTCGGGGTCGACGAGTCGTCCACCATCACCGTGACCGTCGACGTCGCCCCCGAGGCGTACCGCGGGGCCGATGATCCGACGCTGTCGAACACCGCCGAGGTGAGCGGTCCGACCGTCGACGACGACCCGGAGAACAACTCCGACGACGACCAGGTCCGTATCGATCCGCTGGTCGACCTGGCGATCGACAAGTCCCACGACGGCGACTTCTCGGTCGCCTCACCGGGATCGTTCACCCTGGCTGTCACCAACAACGGCCCGAACGATCTGCCCGTGGGCCCGGTGACGGTGAGCGACACGCTGCCCGACGGACTGGAGTTCCGCTCCGCCGAGGGCGATGGCTGGACCTGTTCGACCGACACCGATCAGCGGGTCATCACCTGCACCGCCGACGCCGCCCTCGCGGTCGGAGATCGTCTGCCGGCGCTCACCGTGACGGTGGACGTGACCCCGGCGGCTGAACCCGAAGCGACCAACGTCGCCGAAGTATCGACCCCGGTCACGGACGCCGATCCGAGCAACAACCGCGACGAGGACACCGTCGCGGTCGTCCCGCTGGCCAACATCAGTGTCACGAAGACGCTGCTGGGCCAGCTCACCGTGGGCCAGGAGGGCCTGTGGCGCATCGAGGTGCGCAACGACGGACCCTCTCCCGCCAGTGACGTGACCGTCACCGATGAGCTGCCGGCCGTGTTCGACGACGTCACTGCGAGCGGCACCTCGTTCGACTGCACCGTCGTGGGTCGCCGGGTCACCTGTCAGCGGTCCACGCCGCTGCCCGCCGACGCCACGGCGGAACTGGTCATCGCCGGCACCGTCACCGATGGTGGCGGATCATCGGTGGTCAACACCGCCACGGCGACCACCTCGACGAACGAGACCGATCCCGATGACAACTCCGGCAGCGCCAGCGGTCAGATCATCGAGGTCGCCGAGCGCACTCAGGGCAATGCCGCAGCGGCAGGCGCCACAGCGGCAGGCGGCACAGCGGCAGGCGGCACAGCGGCAGGCGGCACGGCCCGATCGTTGCCCGAACGTCTCGCCTACACCGGTCTGACGATCCTCGGTCTGCTGGCTGCGGCCGGTGCGTTCCTGGTGGGCGGATTCCTGCTCACCGGTTTCGGGCGTCGCCGCGACACCACCTGAGCGACCCGGCTCGAGCCGTCGTCGTCAGGCAGTGGCGGGCGCCAGCGAGGTGCGATTCCGCGGAATCGCCACCCACCCCCTGCTGAGGGGTGGTCGGGGGCCTGTTCGGGTATGGGGTTGTGGTCCGCCCACCGAGGAGATTCCCCATGGCACGCCCCCAGAGTCCCGAGCTGCGCCGTTCCGGCACCACCGCCGCCTTCGAGCCGGACAGCATCTCCTCGCGTCTCGACGCGCACGCCAGGCCCACCTCGAGCGGCGAGAGCGGCCCTGTGCCCGAGGAGAACTCGCCGGGCCACCGCCCCGTACACGACCAGGACCAGCCCGACCTCGACGCGTTCGCGGCCCGGTTCTCCGGTCGCGACCTCGACGACCTCCCCGCCGACACCGGGCTCCTCGACGACACGGATGCGCCCGCCGACGACCGGAGCGCTGTGGGCCACGCGTTCAGGCGCTGGGCGCCCCCGGTGGCAGGACTGGCGGCACTCGCAGCCGTTCTCACGTTCTTGGTGCGCCGCCGCCGGGCCTGAACGCACCGCCATTCCTCGAGCCGCACCTGCTCGCGGAGGACCTCTGTCAGGTCGGGTTCAGGCGATCTCGCGTGCTCCGGTGTCGAAATCGATCACGAGTGAGCGCTCACCGCGGTCCAACGCCAGGAACCTCCCGAGGTGACAGACCTGACCCCAGGGACTGTCCAGCCTCGGGTGGTCCCCCAGCTGTTGGGTGACCCCGTCGACGCTGAACCCGTCGCGGTGCGACAGCACCAGCTCGCCCTGGGACGGCGACGCGTAGCGCACCCGGTGCGTCCGCCCAGCGACCTCGGCCTCGATCGGGGCGGAGGTGACACGGTCGACGAACGAGTCGAACCCGCCAGCGTCCTCGCTGCGGCCCACCTCGACCACCCACACGTTGCGTGCGCTGCCCTCGGCGACCAGGTCGAAGGGCTGCTCCAACCCACGCGTCGCGACGATCGCGGGGTCGTAGCTGCGCCACACCGTGGGGCGCATCGACCACAGGGCGATGTAGCCCCCGCCGCGCCGTCCGATGGTCCACCCGTTGGCCTGCACCACCTGGTCGAAGTGGTCCTGGGGGAAGTAGGCGTGGGTCTCTCGCAGGTAGCCGAACACCGGGCCGAGCAGCGGATCGGTCGCCGGCTGGTAGTCGGGCGAGTAGACGTGGATCGCGACGTTGTGGTGCTGCGCGGTGCGCGGCATCGATGCGGAGCCGGTCCAGTAGCCGTCGTCGTCACGCCAGTTGGTCGACTGCGCCGTCGGCTGGGACGGGTGGGTGGTGAAGACCAGCGCATCGGGGTCGATGGTCGCCTGCCAGGCGTGTGCCTGGTCACGCTTGTCGCCGAAGCGGTGGTCGACCACTGAGGACAACATGACCTCGGGGCTGCGCCAGGTGTAGGTGTTGGCCTCGGCCAGCACGCCGAAGGCCGCCATCGGCGCCAGCTCGCGCGCCGCCAACTGCGCCGCTACCGGACCAGCGGCGGCGAGGGTGCGGATGGGGGCGTACTCGCGGAACAGGTCGGTGTCCCACAGCCGCCAGCGCTGCGCGGTGTCCAAGGTCAGGGGCACCAGCTGCCATGCCGTCAACGCCCCTTGGGACCACCAGAACGACAGGTTGGCCGGGTCGTCGTAGTCGTAGCCGAACGCCGCCTGCGGGTCGGGCGACAACGGCTCGTGCGGATCGAGCGGCACGCCGTGACGCTCCCGGGAGGTGGAGACCTCGTCGCTGCGGGCGATCTCGCCGATGACCTCGGGCATGCGGTAGCGCTGCGCGCCGCAGAAGTAGGTGGCGCCGGTGTCGCTGGTGGACTGCCAGTCCCGGTCGGTGTCCGCGAACAGCAGCTTGGCCGAGCCGAAGGTGGCCTCGTCCAGCGAGGACATCTTGTCCTTCTTGTAGGTACGCCCCCGGGTGGCGCCGTAGGCGCCGCGCTGGCAGTGCATCGCCACGTCGGCCAGACACAGGTCGAGCGCGCCCGAGCACCGGCGGATCAGGTCCTCGTCATCCGCTGGGCACAGCTCGAGCACCGTCAGCAGCGGCGTGATGTTCTTGAGCATGTAGACGTTCGAGTGCCACTCGCTGAATCCGAACCGGGCGCGTTCGTCGATCCACTCGAGGATCGCAGAGCGCGCACGGGCCGCATGCTCGGCGCCGGTGAGCCCGGTCACCGGGAACACCGAGTCGGGGAAGGCGAGCCCGGAGAGGTACTCGTCGATCGCGAGGATCACCCGGTGGTTCTCGGACCAGAACCACTTGTGGTCCAGACGGTCCGCGGGCAGCGGGTCGTCGTAGCGGTAGCGGAACTCGACCATGCGCCGGCCGATCGCATCGAGCACGTCGGGGGCGATGATGCCCTCGCCGAGGCGCAGCACCCAGTGCAGGTACATGACCCGGAAGTCGCCGGTGTCCTTCCAGTCGTCCAGCAGCTGGAACGTGCCCGCCAGCGACGCGACGGTCACCTGGGACGGATCCCAGCTGAAGCTCGGCTCGCGCTCGGCGCGGATGAGGTGCGCGACGATGTTCGTCTCGTTGTCCGGTGACAGCTCGGCGGTCGCGAAGCGAAGGTAGTCGTCGCAGCGGGCCTGGAACGCGGCCTCGGGGATGAGGCCCGGCGCGCCCGGCACGGGCATCGGCCCGGGCGGCCCGGTGGGCGGGGCGCTACAGCTCGCCACCGGATCCACCCTCGGCGGCACGGCGCACGACGCCGCCACCGCGGCCGCCGCAGCGGACAACGCCGATGCCATCAGGAACTGCCGTCGTGTCGACCCCATCGTGCTACCCCCCGTTGCATCGCCGAGCGAAGAGTACCGGCACCGACCTGCCTCAGCCCGATCGGCCCTCGTCGCTGCGCGCCGAGGCCGGCACCGACACCGCGAGCGCGAGTCCGAGCGCCGCGAGCATCGCTGCGTTGCCGGGTCGAGAGCCCAGTCCGATGATCAATCCACCCTGTTCGTAGGTGATCAACAACACCGCGGACACCCCGACGACGGTCCAGCCGATGACGCGACGCTGCTGTTCGGCCAGTCGATCCGCGGTGAACAGCACCGCTGCGCCCAGCACCACGAACGCGACGCCGATCGCTATGGACCCCGGGAAGGTGCCTCTGCCCCACTGCCCGGGGATGTCGTTGTCCTGGCTGAACAACACCCAGTCACCGGCTCCGTCGAGTCCGGCACCGAGGTGGCTGAGCGCGACGGCCACGCCGTAGCCGACGGTCACCGCTCCCATCGTCCTCGCCGTCTGCGGGCGTTCCGAGCGGGTCGTGACCAGGATCGCCAGGTGCAGGGCGATCATCAGCACGTAGGACCAGTACCACTCGTGCTCGGCGTTCGCGACCGCCAGTCCGATGCCGGCGCTCATGACCATGCCCAGCACTGCGGCGGTGCGCACGAACCTGCCCGATACCAACAGCACGACCAAGGCCGCCTCGACCAGCAGCGTGACCCAGCCGAACACGGCCAGATTGGGCGAGGCGACCTGTTCGAAGAACCACCCGGACCCCGGAGCGACGGGGAACTCGGCGCCCGCCTCGACGTACCTGCACAGCGCGATGCAGCGGTCGGCGCTGCGACCGAAGTCCGGCGGCACCTTCCAGTTGACGTTCGCCAACCACAACAGTGCAGCGGTCCATCGCAGCACCGTGGGAGCCCAGCGACCCGAGACGTCGTCGACCCGTTGTGCGAGCTGTGCGGTGTCCATCGGGCTCCTATGCGCAGGGGAACGTGCTGGCCAGGACGTCGCCACTGATGCGGTGCGAGCGGTACTCGTCGCGCACCTTCTCGATGGTGGCGGCGAGCGGCGCCCAGTCGTCGCTGACCTTCATGGCCGGGTCGATCGCCGCGACCGGGTGCCACCAGACACCGTCCGCGGTGACACACACCTCGGGCAGCAGCGAGGCTCGGGAGACCGTCAGGCCGGCGTTCGCAGATCCTTGTCGGGCCACCCGGCGAACGACACGCTGATCGTCATCGAGTTCGAGGCGGTCGAACAGCCCGACCAGGTCACGTTCCGCGTCGCCGGCGTCGTCGCCGAGCGTGGCGGCGACGCGCACCCTGAAGCCCAGGTCGATCGCCGTCCTGATGCCCGCGAGCGCTCGGTCGAAGCTCCCGGTGCCGCGGTGGCGGTCGTGCAGCTCAGCAGTGGCCGAGTCCAGACTGATCTGGAGCGTCAGCCCCTCTCGGGGCAGCGCCTCGAGCCGTCGTCGGCGAGCCCCGCTCCAGACCATTGCGTTGGTCAACACCGTGGTGGGCAGCACCGCGGTGGCGGCGCGGAGTCGTTCGTCGAGGTCCAACAACATGAAGGGCTCGCCGCCGGTCAGGAACAGTTCCTTCACCCCGGCCGCTGCCGCCTCGTCGACAAGGCGGGTGAACTCCTCCACCCCGATCGTCCTCGGCGGCGCGGTCGGCGAGGACTGCACACAGCAGTAGTCACACGCCAGATTGCAGTGGAAGTTCGTGTACACCCACAGCCGGTATCCCGGACGACGATCCGGCTGGAGCGACTCGATCGGGTCCGCTGCGCGCCCGCGCAGCACCTCGACCGAGTCGGGGTGAACGACCAGCACCGTGTTGCCGGTCGCCTCGGTCCAGCGCCGTACCGTCTCCACCTCGCCGGGCCCGTCGACAACGATCCGCGTCGAGCTGCCTGCCGGCAACGCTCCGATATCCTCGACCAGGCGCATCGTGAGGCGCAGGCTCACGACATACTCACCAGTGGTCCGAGATTCCCTGGGCGTCCATCGCTGCGATCAGAGAGTCGTACCCCGACAGTTCCGGCGGCTTCCACGCCCGCAGGCCCTCCATCTCGAGGATGCGCTGGTGCTCGGGGTTGTTCCAGTCCATCTTCATCAGGGTCGCCACCCAGGCATCCGCCCGTGCCCTGTCGAGCGACTCCAGCGCGGTGAAGTTGCAGTGGCTGTACGGCTCGGATTCCCACACGACCTCGAGGTCGGCCACCGTATCGTCACCCGCTGCGGTGAGTGCCTGCCACGTGTTGATGCCCACCGCAGCGACATCTGCGTCGTCGTCGAGGACGGCGCGCAGCGCGTCCAGGTCGGACTTCCCGGTGTCGCCGTGCTTGCCGACGTCGGAGTCGAAGATGACCAGGTCGACCTGGGAGTTGTCGACGCCGGCACGGGCCATGAAGTACTCGGCCAGGATCCGCGCCTGGCCGGAGTCACGCGACCCCAGCGCGACGCGGCGGCCCTTCAGCGACTCGAGCCCCGACAGCCCGGACCCGGCGCGACCGACCATCAGCGTGGTGAAGACCAGATCGGTGTCGCGGGTGGCCAGGGCACGGGCCGTTCCGCCGGAGCGGCGCAGCGTACGGATCCACGCGACGTTGGTGTTCCAGGCGATGTCGATGTGACCGGCGAGCAGCGCCTCGACCTGTCGCTCGTAGTTGGAGAACAACACGAAGTCCATCGGCGTGTCCGTGTCCCGGAAGTAGTCGCGGATGCCTTCCCAGATCGGCACGACGTTCGCCGAGTAGGCGACGGCTCCGATGAGGAGTTCCTGGTCGGTGGTCATCGGCGGGTGTCCTCTGGTGGGGTGATCCCTGGTGCGGTCGTACTGGATGGCGTGATGGATGACGAGGTTCGCACGATCAGAACAGGTCCATGCCGCACAACGCGCGGCCGGTGAAGTCGAACAACGCGTCCGACGTGGGCGCCATGACGAAGCCCGCGCGGGCGTCGCGGTAGGGCCGGTCGATACCGACCTGCTTCGAGAAGCCGGCGCCACCGGCGACGCGCAGTGCCGTCTCGGTGATGCGCAGGGTGGCTTCGTTGCAGCCCGCCTTGGTACCCAGCACCGCGAGCATGGTGGAGTCGTCCGGGGCTGCGACCTTGCCGGCGGTCTCACGCAGCAGCGCCGAGTGGGCGGCCAGATCGGTCCACGCCTTGGCCAGGTAGGCACGGATCGTGGGCAGGTCGGCCAGCGAGGAGTCCAGATGCTCGAGGCGCGCTCCCGAGGCATGTGTGATCGCCGAGTCGAGCGCCGCTGAGGCCAGGCCGAGTGACACCGCCGAATTGCCCAGGCTGAACCAGGGCAGCACGACCTGCATCATCAGCCCGAAGCCGGCGGCATGGTCGCCGAGCCGGGTTCCCTCGTCGAGCTCGACATCGAGGCGGACCGGCGCCGAGTCGTTGCCCCGCAGGCCAAGACCGTCGAACCGACCGGCGATCATCACGCCCTCGGCGAGGCGCGGCACTGCGTAGAGGTCGACATCCATCGGGCCCGTCGGGTCCGGCGCCTGCGAGCTGGCGATGTACACGTCCGCGGTGGACGCCGAGGTGACCCAACTCTTGTCAGCGCCCAGGCGGACCCGACCCTCGCCGACGCGTTCGGCTGTCGACACCGGTGCCCAGAAGTGGCTGCGGGATCCTTTCTCGCTGAACGCCAGGGTGCCCAGCGTGGACCCCGATGCCATGCCGGCCAGCAGCTCCGCGCCACCGTCGCTCGGCGGTGCCGCAGCGGTGACCATGGCCGAGGACAGGTGCATCAGGAAGATCATCGAGGTCGACCCGCAGGCAGCAGCGACCGCCGAGACCGCGGTGACCAGCTCCACCGGCCCGCCGCCCAGCCCGCCGTGCTCGGTGGGCAGCGTCAGCCCCAGCAGCCCGGCATCGGCCAGCGCCCGGACGGAGTCCGCCGGATACTTCGCGTCGGCATCCGCTGCTA
>Ga0105045_10002268_pt1 | contig 16182 bp, 14 predicted proteins | sample MAT02_FD_78089 | JGI IMG/M metagenome (GOLD analysis project Ga0105045, IMG submission 78089) | Freshwater microbial communities from Lake Fryxell liftoff mats and glacier meltwater in Antarctica - MAT-02 (megahit assembly) | ecosystem: Environmental > Aquatic > Freshwater > Ice > Liftoff...
ACATGCCGTTCGGTTTCGTGGGCTTCTCCCGGTTTACCACGCGCGACTTGTGGGATCGCTTCGGCGCCGGCTGCGGCGGGTTGCGGCGCATGCAGCCGTTCACGATCGCGATCCTCGATCCAGGTGATCGAGTGCTGAGAACGCCCCCCACATATGACGCCGACGGCGTCGACAACACTGGAGCGGTCGTCCCGCCCCCAAAAAATCGGACCGGCGGCGATCCGCGAACAACGATCGACGGTGTCAGCCTGGTCCCGGCGACGCCTGAAGCCATTCTGCGGCGCTCGCAGGCGGTGACGACGGCCGTCAACAGCGCCGAAAGCGCGGCGGGCGCCGCACCCGCGCGTGAGGCCTATGAGGAAATGATTCAGCGGGCGGAGGTCGCGCGGGTGATCGCGTTGCTGTCATCCGGTGCCTCGCAGGGGCGTGACGTCCGCGGCCAGCTCGGTCAAGGACGCGGGTTCTCAAGCGGCTCGGCCGGCTTCGGCGGCGCGGGCCAGATCACGCGCGCCGGCACTACGATGAGTGGTGGGAGCGCTACGGGCGTGGGCGGCGGTACGAGCGGGGGCAGCTCGAGTGTCGGTAGCGGCAGCAGCAGCGCTGGCGAGGCATCACGTGGCAGTTCGGCCGGCGGCGGTCGTGCTGGCTCGGGCGGCCGCACCCCGCCGCCGTAGTTCGCTGCCGCCGTTGGCTACTGCCACCGCATGTGGCTGGCAGCCCCTCTGTGGCAAGCCGTGGTTGCGTGTTTAATCGGTCGAGTGGCCCTTCCTGCTTGGTTCTGCGGGTGGGGCCACTAGTTTATAGAGGCTAGGCTCCTGCGCGGTGCGTCTGCCCGCGAGTGGGGCCGCAGGCGATGACGCGCAGGCATCGTCGCCCTGTCCCGTTCTCCCAGAGTCCGTGCAGCTCGATCGCATCCGCAACTTCTGTATTGTCGCCCATATCGACCACGGGAAGTCCACCCTGGCCGATCGCCTGATCGAACACACAGGCACGCTGCAAAAACGGGAAATGAAGGCGCAGATTCTCGACACGCTCGATCTCGAGCGTGAGCGCGGCATCACGATCAAGCTGAATGCGGTGCGCATGGCCTACGTCGCGGCCGACGGCACGTCATATGAGCTCAACCTGATCGACACGCCCGGCCACGTCGACTTCACGTACGAGGTTTCGCGCTCGCTGGCCGCGTGTGAGGGCGCGATTCTTGTGGTCGATGCGTCGCAAGGCATTCAGGCGCAGACGCTCTCGAATCTCTTTCTTGCGCTCGACGCCGGCTTGGAAATCATTCCGGTGCTGAACAAGATCGACCTGCCAGGGGCGGAACCGGAGCGTCGTCGCGCGGAGATCGTGGAGTTGATCGGCTGCTTGCCGGAAGACGTTTTGTCGGTGAGTGCGAAAGAAGGTGTCGGCGTGCCGGCATTGCTCGCGGCCGTGGTGGAACGGGTGCCGCCACCCAAGGGCGATCTCGACGGCCCGCTGCGCGCGCTCATCTTCGATTCGTACTACGACAAGTATCGCGGGGCCATCCCGTCCATTCGCGTCGTCGACGGGGTGATCAAGAAAGGAATGAAGATCACCTTCGGCGCGTCGGATAACGTGTATGAAGTGTCCGAGGTGGGCTCGTTGCAGCCCAAGCAGACACCGGTACCGTCACTCGGCGCCGGAGAGGTCGGGTACGTGATCGCGTCGGTACGCTCGGTACGTGAGACACGCGCCGGCGACACGATCTTTGATGCCTCGAATCGCGCCGGCGAAGCGCTGCCAGGGTACCGCGAAGTGCGCAGTTTTGTCTTCGCCGGCATTTTCCCGACGGATACGCAAGCGTACGAAACGCTGCGCGACGCGCTGGAGAAAATGAAGCTCAACGACGCGTCGCTGCAGTACGAACCGGAAACATCCACGGCACTGGGCTTTGGCTTTCGCTGCGGATTTCTGGGACTGCTGCACATGGAAATTGTGCAGGAGCGACTCGAGCGCGAATACGATCTGGATCTGGTCACCACGGTGCCGAGCGTGGAGTATGTCGTGCACATGACGGATGGTCGCACGATCAGCGTGGAGAATCCCGCGCTCATGCCGCCGGCCGTCAACATCTCGAGCATCGAAGAACCGTACGTGAAGGCGCGCATCATGTGTCCCACCGAGTACATCGGAGCCATCATGACGCTCGGCAACGACCGCCGCGGTGTCTACAAGAACATGACGTACGTCGACACGGCGCGCGTGGAGTTCGACTGGGAGTTTCCGCTCGGCGAGATCATTCTCGATTTTTTCGACAAGCTCAAGAGCGTGAGCCGCGGCTATGCGTCGCTCGACTACGAGCTGATCGAAAACCGCGCGAGCAAGCTCGTGCGCCTCGACATGCTGATCAACGGCGAAGCGATCGACGCCTTCTCGGTGATCACGCACGCCGACAAATCGTACGAATGGGGTCGCAAGGTCGCGGAGAAACTGCGCGAACTGATTCCGCGACAGTTGTTTGAAGTGGCCATTCAAGCCACCATCGGGCAAAAGGTCATTGCCCGTGAAACCGTGAAACCACTGCGCAAGGACGTGCTCGCGAAGTGCTATGGCGGCGACATCTCGCGCAAGCGCAAACTGCTCGAGAAGCAGAAGGAAGGGAAGAAGCGCATGAAGCAGGTGGGCAGTGTGGAGATTCCGCAGGAGGCGTTCCTGGCCGTCCTGCAGGTCGACTGACGCGCGCTCGTGGCGTCGCTCGTCATCCAGACCTCGTTTCTGGGCGATATGGTGCTCACCACGCCGCTGCTTGACCGGCTCGCGCGTCGCGGGCCGGTCGATGTCGTGGCCACACCGCAGGGTGCGCCGCTGCTCGCCGGTCATCCGGCCGTGCGTGATGTCATTGTGTACGACAAGCGCGGCATCGCGCGAGGCTGGCGCGGGCTGATGCGCACCGCACGGGCCATTCGCTGGCGCGCCTCGGGTGAGGCGCGCGGCGCGACCGTGGCCTACCTCGCGCAGGGCTCGCTGCGCAGCGCAACGCTGGCCGCCGTGGCCGGTGTGCCCACGCGGATCGGCTTCGATACGTCGGCGGGTCGCGCCCTGTACACGCGGCGCGTGCACTTTGAGCCCGCCAGTCACCACGCCGAGCGACTGTGGCAGCTGGCGTCAGAAGCGGACGACGACGCGCGTCCGGCGTCACCCTTGCACCCGCGGATCTATCCGTCGGTCAACGATCACGCTGCGGCTGCGACACTCCTTACATCAGCCGGCCTGCCGTCGGGCGCCGCGATTCTGATTCTTGCTCCGGGTAGCGTGTGGGCAACCAAGCGGTGGCCACACTACGCCGAGTTGGCGGTGGCGCTGCATCAGGACGCGCGCACGGAAAACGCACGGGTGGTGATTATTGGCGGCGCCGCCGACGGCAACGTGGCGCGGGAGATCGCGCAAGCTTCGCAGGCGGCCGGCGTGCCGCTCCCTATCGATGCAACCGGCCGACTCTCGCTGCTTGGCTCCGCCGCCCTGCTCGCGCGCGCCGGTGCGATCGTAACCAACGATTCGCTTCCGCTACACCTCGCCTCGGCAATGGGCATTCCCACCGTCGCGCTCTTCGGACCCACCACGCTCGCGCTCGGATTTGGCCCGCTCGCGCCGCACGCTGAGGTGCTGGGTCTGGAGGGATTATCTTGTCGTCCATGTCACGCGCACGGCCCGATGACCTGCCCCCTCGGTCATTGGCGCTGCATGCGGGACCTCTCCACCGGCCGTGTCGTGGACGCCGTGGCCGATGTCATGCGCGTGGCGCGCTGAGTCGCAGCGCCCTTCATTTTCACCCGACCGTCCATGGCCGCTCTCTCGACGTCCTACATTCTCGGTGTTGATCTCGGCGGGACGAACATTGTCGTGGGCGCGATGCCCTCGGATGGTCGCTCGATGCATGCCGTGCGCACCGAGCCCACGCACGCCGAGGACGGCGCCGACGGGGTGACCTCGCGCATTGTGCGAATGGTCGAAGCCACCATCGCGCAAACGATCGCGGAAACGGGGGCGACGCGCGCTGACTTTGCCGGCATTGGTATCGGTGCGCCGGGCCCGCTCGACCGGCAGACGGGTGTAGTGCTGATCACGCCCAATCTCGGCTGGACCGACTACCCGTTGCGGGACCGCATCGCCGATGCGGTTGGTCTGCCGGCCGCACTCGACAACGACGCGAACTGCGCGACGCTTGGCGAGTGGTGGATCGGTGCCGCCCGCGGGGCGCAGCACGCGATTGGCCTCACGATCGGCACGGGAATCGGCGGTGGACTGATTCTCAACGGTGCGTTGTATCACGGCGCGTCCGGCATTGCCGGGGAAATCGGCCACACGTCGATCGATGCGAACGGACGGCGCTGCAAGTGCGGTAACTACGGGTGCCTTGAAGCATATGCGTCGGGACCCGCAATTGCGGAGCGCGCGCGCGAGGCGCTCGACGGCGGCGAGAACTCGTTGCTGCCGTCGCTGGTCGACGGCGACCTGGATCGTATTACCGCGCACACGGTGTATGATGCCGCTGAGCGCGGGGATCAGCTGGCGCTGGGTGTCGTGCGCGCCACGGCCGGTTTTCTTGGTACCGGTATTGCGAACCTGCTCAACATTTTCAATCCGGAAGTGGTCGTCATCGCGGGCGGTGTGACACAGGCCGGTGATGCCCTGTTCGAACCGCTGCGTGCCGAGGTGCGCCGACGCGCGTTCAAGCCGGCGGTGGCGGTCTGCCGCATTGTGCCCGGTGAGTTGCCAGGCACGGCAGGCGTGGCTGGCGCCGTGGCCACGTTCGTGTCGCAGGCCGGGCTGTGACCTGGTTGCGGTGGACGTCGGAGCCGCGCGCGTGACTACAAAAAAACGCGTCGGTGTCATCGGTTCGTTTGTCTGGGATGTGATTCACGGACGCGACCGTCGTACCGTCCCCATCGAAGAGTGGGGCGGCATCACGTACGCACTCTCGGGCATGGATGCCGCGCTCGCAGAGGACTGGGAGATCGTGCCGATACTCAAGGTGGGCGATGATCTGGCCGATCGGGCGCGGACCTTTGTGCGCGGTCTTCGTCACCTCGCGCCGGACGCGGCGTTGATCGCTGTGCCCTACCCCAACAATCGCGTGGAACTGCGATATCACGACGCGGAACGGCGCAGCGAGTTTTTGAGCGGCGGCGTGCCGGGGTGGACATGGCTTGGGCTCAAGCCACTGCTGGAATCGGCCAACCTCGACGCGCTCTACGTGAACTTCCTGAGCGGGTGGGAGCTGGACCTTGAGACGGCGCAGTTGTTGCGCGCGCACTTTCCGGGTCCGATTTACTGCGACCTGCACATGCTGGTCATGGCCGTGCAGCCCGACGGACTGCGCGTGCCGCGTCCGCTTCCGGATGTGGCAGCGTGGTGCAGCTGTTTTGATGTGCTGCAAGTCAATGAGGAAGAGATGGCCATGATGGCGCCCGATCCGATGATGCTTGCGGCCACGGCCATGGCCGCTGGCGTCTCGTGTCTGTGCGTCACACTCGGCAGTCAGGGCACGGTGTACGTCGCCGCGCCAGGCTTCGAATCACTGGCCGACGTGCCCGCGCGACGCGCCCTCGCCACCGGGCCACGCGGTGGCAACAGTCCACTTGGCGCGGTACGCACCGCGCGTCTGCCAGCCATGCTCGCGAACGTGTCTGGCGACGGTGATCCGACGGGCTGTGGTGATGTCTGGGGGGCCACCCATTTCTCGCGCCTGCTCTCCGGTGATAACTTGGAAGACGCGATGGCCGCCGCATCTCGAGCGGCCGCGCGCAATGTTGAGCATCGCGGCGCCACCGGGCTCGCGTCTTACCTCCGGGGAGAGCTACACACTTCGTGACGACCGTGATCAACGTGCCGCCGTCGCTCGATGAGCAGACGTTTGAACACGTCGTCGAGCAGCTCGCGCCGCTGCCTCCCGACCAGAAAGTGCTGTTCGACGCGCGTCGTGCGCGCTGGGCGTCGCCTTACGGGTTGACGGCGCTGCTGTGCGCCGCGCAGTCTCGCACCGAGCGGGCCGACTTTGCCATCCCGGAGCACCCGGACACCGTCTCGTACTGGGCGCGCGCGGGATTCTTCCGTCACGCGGCCGACGTCTTCGATTTACACGGCACGGTGCCGCGCTCTCGTGAAACACGCGACTCGAGCGTGCTGCTGGAGATCACACCGGTGTCACAGAGCGACGATGTCCACACCGTCGTGAGCCGCATTCAAAGCAAGGCCGCCGAGATTCTGCACGGGGAACTGCATCTGGAAACGGCCGCGATCATGGGCTTTGGCATGATGCTCAGCGAAGCGTGCCAGAATATCGTGGAGCACGCGGGCCGCGGCGGCTGGGTTTCGGTGCAGGCGTACAGCTGGCGCAAGCGACTGGGCCGCCGCGTGGTGGTCATCGCCGTCTGCGACGCGGGCATTGGCTTTCGCCAATCGCTCGAGAGTGCGGCCGGTCATCGCCGCGACGATCGGTGGGGGGACGCGCGGGCGCTGCAGTCTGCGGTGCTGCAATCGGTCAGCCGGCATCTTTCCCGCGATGCAGGACGGGGACAGGGCCTGGCCGGCATTCGGCGCTACTGCGCACGCTGGGAGTGCAAGTTGTCGGTGCGCAGTGGTGCGGCGCGTATTGCGCTGACGCCGGAATGGGACGAAGATGAAGCGATGCGCGATGGCTTACCGTATTTTCCCGGTGCACAAGTGCAAATCATCATTCCAGAGCGGTTGCCGGGAGAACCAGCCCCAGCGGTGCGCGCTCGAGCCACGGATCGGCCGCGATGATGCAGCACATCGATGTGAGCACGGTGCTGCGCGGCGCAGTATGCGAGCTGTACTCCAATCTCGTTACACGCCCCACCGGCGCGGCCGTGCGCACGGCGATCGAAGCAATGTTGGCGGAGGATCGACCGCCCACCATCACCACGATCGATTTCTCGCACGTCAACTTGCTCGATTTTTCGTGCGCCGATGAAATCGTGGCCAAGCTGCTGCTCAGTCACGTGGACGCCGCGCATGAGGATGCGCGATACGTCTGTTTCCGCGGCATGCGCGACGATCACCTTGACGCCATGGAAGCCGTGCTCGAGCGCCGTGCGCTGGCCCTTGTCTGGGATCGTGACGGGTGGCCGGAGTTACTTGGGCAGGTGAATGCCGAAGAGCGGCGTTATTGGGACGTGGTACGTGCCGGTGGTCCCGTGTGGGCACCCGCCGTCGCCACCACGATCGGCTGCACGACGGCGCAGGCCGAGTCGCAGCTCACGCGGCTGTGGCATCGCCGGCTGGTGATGCGGATGCCCGATGGATTTCTGGTGCCGCGCGGCATCAGTGGTGTGGCCGCGTGAGCCGCAACACGGGTGACCCGGGCGCACCACGCATCGGTCGCGGCATGTTTTCGGGCATGTCACCGCCGCTGCAGGTGGTCGGCTACATCGGGACGCGGCGCGGTGATCCCGAACGCGGTCCGCTCATTCGCATGCGCTCCGACGACGCGTTGATTCGCCTGCTCACCGATGGTGAACTGGTACGCATCATGGGTCCGCGCCGCAGTGAGTTTGCCCCGCTAGCCATCGACGACACATTGCCGCGCGGTGGCGTGGTCGTGCGCGATCTTGCCGGCGTGACCATTACTGAAATCGTGCGTGTAATCAAGGCCGACTTCGACTCTCCCCGCACCACCTGATCGACCTCAGCGAGCTGCCTTATGTCAGACCACCCGGACCTCGACACCATACCGCCGCTGCGCCTCGCCACGCTCGCCATTCATGGCGGTCGGGCCCACGGTGCACCGGGTGATGCCGTGGTCCAGCCGATCGTGCAATCCGTGAATCATGTGCAGCCGGTGGGCACACCCGAGGGTGTGCTCTACACGCGTTACGCGAATACACCAAACGCTCAGGTGGTGCAGCGTCGCATCGCGTTGCTCGAAGGGGCCGAGGCTTCGCTCGTACTCTCGAGCGGGATGGGGGCCACTTCCTGCACCATGCTCTCGTTGCTGCGCCCGGGGGATCATCTCATTACGAGCGCGTGGATTTACGGCGGCACGCGCAAGTTGTTCGACCACGAGTTGCCGGCGATGGGGGTCTCGGTCACCACGGTCGATCCCACCGAGTCGCGCGCGTGGCGACGCGCCATTACCAAGGAGACGCGCGTCATCTTTCTTGAGTCGCCGGTCAATCCCACCACACGCGTGCTCGACCTGCGTCCGCTGACTGCCTTGGCGCGTGAAGCGGGCCTCGCGCTCGTCATCGACGCCACGTTCGCCAGCCCGATCAACTATCGGCCCCTCGAACACGGTGCTGATGTCGTGATTCATTCCGCCACGAAGTACCTCAACGGACATCACGATATTCTGGCCGGCGTCGTGAGTGGCACGGAGTCAATGATCGACGAAGTGCGACAGAAGATGATGGTGTGGGGCCAGGCACCCGATCCGTTTGCCTTGTGGTTGCTGGAGCGCGGCCTCAAGACGCTCGACGTGCGCGTGAAGCGACAGAACAGTTCCGCGCAGCGTGTAGCCGAGTGGGCGCAAACGCACCCGTCCATTGCACGAGTGCACTATCCCGGGCTTCCGTCGCACCCCGATCATGCGCTGGCCAAGGAGACACTCGACGGCTTTGGTGGAATGCTGGCGATCGAGCTGGCCGGCGGTGGTGGCGCCACGGCACAGGTGCTGAATCGACTGCGGCTGATCACGCACGCGCCGAGTCTGGGCGGCGTGGACTCCCTCGTGAGCGAACCACGCTACACGTCGCATGCCGCCATGACACCGGACGCGCGATCGGCGATCGGTATCCCGGACGGGTTTCTGCGCTTCAGTATCGGCCTCGAAGATCCCGACGACCTGATCGCTGACCTCTCGCAGGCGTTGGCGTAGCCCGTGTCCGGCGTGCTCCGCCTCGACGCGGCCACCAAGGAGTATCCCCGCACTGGCGTCGCGGTTCGGGACGTGTCGTTCGAGGTGCAGAAGGGCGAGTTCGTGTTTCTCACCGGGGCCAGTGGCTCCGGCAAGAGCACGCTGCTGAAAATGCTCTCGTTCGCCGAACGACCCACGCGCGGTGAAGTGAAAGTGAGCGGATTTGCGTCAGGGACGCTTCGCGACGCGGACATTCCGCAGCTGCGTCGACGGCTTGGCATCGTGTTTCAGGATTTCCGGTTGCTCACGGACCGTACGGTCGAAGCCAACATCGCCTTCGCGCTCGAGGTCACCGGTGCCGCGAAGGCTACGATTGCCCCTCGAGTGGGACGACTGCTCACGCAGGTCGGGCTGGCCTCCAAGGCCACGGCAATGCCCCACGAACTCTCCGGCGGTGAACAACAACGCGTGGCGATCGCGCGCGCGCTGGCCAACGATCCGTTTTTGTTGCTGGCCGACGAGCCCACAGGTAATCTCGACGAGCGCGCGACCCGCGGCATCGTGCAGCTGCTGCGTGAAATCAATGCCCTGGGCACGGCCGTGATCATGGCGACGCACGACCTGTCGCTGATCATGCGCAGTGGCCATCGCTATCTCGAACTCGAACGCGGCGAGCTGCTGTACGATGGCACCGATGCGCGCCGACTGGCGCGGCATCAGTGAGCCTCGCCCTGCGAGAGGCGTTGCTCGCATTCAAACGGGCACCGCTGCTCAGCCTGCTTGGCATCACGACGATCGCGTTTTCTTTGTTTGCTTTCGGTCTTTTCGGACTGGTGGCCATCAACATTCGCGACGCACTGCGGGCGGTGGAAGATCGCGTTGAAGTACGCGCGTTTCTGGTGGACGGCACCAGCGAAGATGCACTGTCCGCCGTGCTCGGAGACATCGGCGCGTTTCCCGAGGTGCGCGAGGTCGGCTACGTGAGTCCCGACTCGGCGCTTGCGCGATCGCGCGAGGAGCTGGCCGAGTTTCGCGATGTATTCGATGCGTCGGTCTTGCCCGGCTCGATTGAGATCCGATTGCGCGAAGGCTTTCGCGATCCGGTGAGCGTGCAGGCGCTCTCCGACCGGATCGCGAGCTATCCGATCATCGATGACGTGCGATTTGGACAGGAGTGGGTCGCAAAGATCTATCGTGTGCGTACGATTGCCGTGTTCGCGGGCACCGGACTGGGCGTCGTGTTTGCCTTGGTGGCCGTACTGATTATCGGCAGCACGATTCGGATGGCCGTGCTCGCGCGCGCGCGGGAGATCGAGATCATGCGGCTGGTAGGCGCCACCAATGGATTCGTGCGCCTGCCCTTCCTCATCGAGGGGCTGATCAAGGGGGCGCTGGGAGGACTGTTGGCAGTTGGTCTGTCATGGCTGGCTCACACGGCAGTGTCACGCTCCCTGTTTGACACCGTGTTCTTCACCTCTTCGCAAATCGCGATGGGCGTGCTGGCCGGCGCCACGCTTGGCTTCCTGGGCAGTCTGCTATCGGTCGGGCGTCACCTGCGCGCCGTGTGGCGCGACACGTGACACCAAAAGCGCTGTTCGCACCTCGCGCGCCAGTGGCCGCGAGGCGCGACACCACGCGCCGGCTGGTCGCACTCGCGCTTTTCGCACTCGCGTTCGTGCTCGCGTGGCCGTCGGGAGCGGTTGCTGCGCAGGCACAGCCCCCGAGTACGGAAGCGCGACTCCGGCAACAGCAGCAGGAGCTGCAGAAGCTGCGACAGGAACGCGAACAACTTGAGAAGCGCATGGGCGATCTGCAACGCAGTGCGCGTACGCTGGCCGATGAAGTCGTCAATCTTGACCGACAGGCCGAAGCCACCGCGCGGCTGGTTCGGGCGCTCGAGCAACAGCTCGTCGAGATCACGGCCGAGGTCGACTCCGCCACCGGACGACTCGTTCGCGCCGAAGACGAACTGCTCGGTAAGCGCGCTGTCTTGCAGCGACGCGTGGTGGATATCTACAAGCGCGGTCCGCTGTATTCGGCCGAAGCGATGCTGTCGGCCCGGTCCTTCGGGGAACTGGTGGCGCGCTACAAGTATCTCTACGAAGTGGCGCGGCGTGATCGCAGCCTGGTAGCACGGGTGGAGTCGCTGCGCGATCAGATTGCGGATCAGCGCACGTTGCTTGTACGGCTGCAGGACGGCATCACCCGCAATCGCGTGGAAAAAACAGCCGAAGAACAGCGACTGCGCGCGCTGGAGCAACAGCGCACACAGCGACTCACCGTGGTGCAGCGGGACGCCACGAGTACCCGTCAGCGCCTCACCCAACTGGCGCGGGACGAGGCCCGGCTCTCGAATCTGATCACGAATCTTGAGGCGACGCGTCGCCGCGCTGAACTCGCGCCGAACGCGCGACCGGCGGCGCCCTCCACGATCACCACCGCAGACTTCGGCAAGTTGGATTGGCCGGTTGACGGTGAAATTCTGTACCGATTCGGACGTGTCGTGAATGTGAACAACACGACCACGCGGTGGAATGGGCTGGGCATCGCCGCGCGCGCCGGCAGCACCGTGCGTTCCGTCGCCGCCGGCGAAGTAATGGTGGCCGAAGCGATCGGCACGTACGGACTCACCGTGATCGTGCAGCACGGCGGTGGCGACTATTCCGTGTACGGGTCGCTGGCGGGCCTGAGCGTGCGCAAGAGCACCACGGTGACCAAGGGGCAGGCCATCGGTACCGTTGGCGCGGCCGATCCGGAGCTGCCGCCACACCTGCACTTTGAAATCCGTCCGCGCGGTCGTGCGGTCGATCCCCTCGAATGGCTTCGCGCCCAGCGTCCATGAACCCAGCACGCAAGCCCAGCACGAAGAAAGTCACGCCGGCCAAGTGGACCGATCACGAGGTCGGGCAGCCGCACCCCCTCGCCACCTCACCCGCCAATGACCGGGCACCACTTGGTGCTCACGTGTCGATTGCGGGCGGCACGCCCGAGTCGGCGCTACGCGCGCTGGAGATCGGCGCGAGCGCTGCGCAGATTTTCACGAAGCAGGCCAACCGGTGGCTTGAACGCGAGGTCGACGCAACGGAGACCGACGCGTTTCGCGCCGCGTTCGCACGCACACCGGTACGCTGGATCTGTGCGCACGACAGTTACCTGATCAATCTCGCGTCGCCCGACCCGGAGCTTCGCGCACGATCGATCGAGAGCTTTCGCACCGAGCTGCGGCGGTGTCATGCACTCGGACTCGACGCGCTCGTCTCGCATCCGGGCAACTTCATGGACGAGCGCAGCAACGGGTTGTCGCGCAACGCGGACGCGATCGTCGAAGCACTCGAGCTCGAACACGGGCCAACACGCCTGCTCATGGAACTCACAGCCGGACAGGGCACGGTCCTGGGCGGGACGTTCGAAGAAATGGCGGAGCTGCTCTCGCGAATTCCGTCGTCGCTGGCGTCCCGCGTTGGCGTGTGCCTGGACACCGCGCACATCTGGCCGGCCGGCTACGACCTCGTCTCAGACTACGACGGCGTGTGGAACCGGTTTGGCGATACCATCGGATTCGCGCAGTTGGGATGTCTGCATCTCAACGATTCGAAGGCCGCGCTTGGTTCGCATCTTGACCGGCACGAGCTTATCGGCGAAGGCACCATCGGCGCTGAGGTGTTCCGCCGCATCATGACGGACGAGCGCCTCGCGTCGGTGCCACGCATCATCGAAACGCCGAAAGGCGACATCCCGGCCGCCGCCGATTCGCGTATGCTCTCGCTCCTGCGGTCGTTTAGCGCCGCGTAAAAACGACGCCGAGCGCGCGTGAGATGTCCACAGTAAAGCCGGTGATCTGTCCGGTCGAATCGCGCATGTAGCGTACCTGCAGTCCACCGGCACCGCCAAACGCGTCCTTCGCGGTGGGGCGTAGTGGCGCCACATCGCCGCGCCAGCGTGCGAAGGTGAGTCCGGTGCGGCCAACGGACACGGTCCATCGCGCCGCCGCTTCTTCGCTCGTGTACTCACCGCCATACTCCGCAAACGACGCGGAATCATAGACAATGCGCACCGGTGTGACCGGTGCTGAAGCGGCGGCGGTGGCATTCACGAAGGGCAGCGTGCCCTCGAGCAGCCGACGTGTCAGCAGCTGCGGGTTCGCATCGCCGCGGTTACACAGGACGGCCACACGCATATCGGACTCAGTGAACCGGGCGAGGAACGCGCGATAGCCCGCCGTGGCGCCACCATGATACACCGCTCGCACTCCGCTCACGTCCCCAAGGAAGAGCCCACCGCCGTAGCCCGCGCCCTGGCCATCGCGCAACACGCCCTCCTGTTGCATGCGCCTGGCCACGTTGGGCGCGCCAACACGTCCGGATGCGATCGCCTCGGTCCATCGCTGCAGGTCTCCCACGGTCGTGAGCAACCCGCCGTTGCCATGCACATGCTCAAATGGCATGTCGAGGCGCCATGCGCCCGCGCCATCGGGCGAGTACGCTTGTGCGCGACTGCGCACGAGTCGCGCCGGATCGTCGCGCCAGCTGGTGGCTGTCATGCCGAGCGGGGCGAAGAACTCCCGGCGTGTGAACTCCGCGAATGAGACGCCGCTCACTCGATTCACCAGCATCGCAAGCAGATTGTAGCCTGTATTGGTGTAGCTGAACTCCGCGCCGGTCTCATGATTGAGCGCACGTTGACGCGTCGCGATGAGGAGCGCGTGCTCCTGACGGTGATCACGTGTGCCGCGCGGCCACCCCTCGAGCTGCGCCACCGCGCCCCAGTCGCGTAAACCACTGGTGTGCAGCATGAGGTGCCGCAGCGTGATGGGGGCCGCGTACACGGGCATCTCGGGAAACCAGCGCTGCAGGCTGTCGTCAAGCGACAGCAAGCCCCGCTCGGCCAGCAGCAACACCGCCGCCGCCGTGAACTGTTTGGACACGGAGCCCGCTTCGAACACGGTCGTCGAGAGGATCGGCGCGCCGTGCTCGAGCTCAGCCAGGCCCCAGCCTCTGCTCAGTAGCAGTTCGCCGCCGCGCCGGATGTCCACGGCACAACCGGGTACCTGCGGCCCCGCGAATCGTCCAAAGATGCTGTCAGCGCGTGCTGAGAGCTTCGACGCCTGCGATTGCGCGGCCGAGCGCGGAGCGGCGAATACGATAAGTCCCGCAACCGCAGTCATGATTTGAGCGAAGCGACGCATTCGGGAGGGCGTAGAGTTTGGTCAGCTGAGCCGCAAGCGCGTGGCGGCTCTTGAGGGAGGGTTGTCCGGTAGGCATCTTTCCATATACATCGAGCTCCCGAAACCGAAAACAAACCGTCAAGGGCTGCAGGCGCGCTGGTCGCGAACGCTTGCCCCTTCCTCACTGATTCTACGGCGCCGCGCACACCCGTGTGTCGCGCGCGTCCACCTCGAGAGGGTCGCAACACGCATGGCGACACAAATCAGCCCCGATTCCAAAGCGCGCGACAGCGCTGACGGTCTGGCGAAACAGGGGCTCGCGCCCACCGGTGAAGTACACTGGAACCTGATCGCGCCTGAACTTGTCGAGGCTGCGATTCGCCGCGGCGAAGGTCGTCTCGCTGCCATGGGACCGTTTGTGGCGATCACGTCGCCGCACACGGGACGTTCACCAAACGACAAGTTTGTGGTGCGTGAACCGGGCAGCGAGGCCGATGTCGATTGGGGACGCGTGAACCAACCAATTTCGCCTGCACACTTCGACCTGTTGCTCTCCGATGTGCGCGCGTATCTGAATGGTCTGCCGGAACTGTTTGTGCAGGATCTGTATTGCGGTGCCGATCCGGCGTCGCGTCTGAGTGTCCGCTACATCCTGCCCAACGCGTGGCATGGCGGGTTTGTCCGCAACATGTTCATTCGCCCCGCGCTCGAGGAACTGGCCGACTTCGATCCGAACTTCACGGTGTATCACGCGCCGGAGTTTCAGGCCGATCCCACACGGCACGGCACGCGCACGGGCACGTTCATCGTGCTCAATCTCGCCGCGCGCACCATCCTGATTGGCGGAACGCGCTACGCCGGTGAACTCAAGAAATCGATGTTCACCGTGATGAACTATCTGCTCCCGAAGAGCGGACAACTCTCGATGCATTGCTCGGCCAACATTGGTTCACACCACGACACGGCGCTCTTCTTCGGCCTCTCGGGCACGGGCAAAACCACGCTCTCGGCCGACCCGCAGCGCAGCTTGATCGGTGATGATGAACACGGATGGAGCAGCGAGGGCGTGTTCAACTTTGAAGGGGGATGTTACGCGAAGGCGATCAATCTGTCCGCCGAGCAGGAGCCGGACATCTACGCGACCACGCGCATGTTCGGCACGGTGCTCGAGAACGTGGTGCTGGATCCCGTCACGCGTGAAGTGATGTTCTCGGATCAGTCGATCACGGAGAATACGCGCGTCTCGTACCCGTTGCCGTACATCAGGAATCATGTGCCGAACGGACGCGGTGGCCATCCAAAGCATGTGGTGTTCCTCACCGCCGACGCGTTCGGTGTGTTGCCGCCGATCAGCAAGCTGACACCCGAGCAGGCCATGTTTTATTTCCTGTCCGGCTACACGGCCAAGGTTGCGGGCACGGAACGCGGCGTCACCGAACCGCAGGCCACGTTCTCCGCCTGTTTCGGCGCGGTGTTTCTCGTGTGGCATCCCACCAAGTACGCCGAGATGCTGGGTCAGTTGCTCGCCGAACATGGCTCACAGGTGTGGCTGGTGAACACCGGTTGGAGCGGCGGTGCTTACGGCGTGGGCAAGCGCATGAAGCTGGCGCACACGCGCGCCATGGTTCGCGCAGCGGTCGCCGGCGCGCTGGATGGCGTGGCCACCGCGCCGGACCCGATCTTCGGTCTGCACATTCCAAGGGCGATCGAGGGCGTGCCCTCCGAGGTGCTCGATCCGCGTCGTACGTGGAGCGATCCCGCCGCCTACGACGCGCAGGCCACCAAACTGGCGGCCATGTTTCACGAGAACATTAAAAAATTCGGCGACGCCGTGAAATCCGAAATCCTCGCGGCCGGCCCGCGCGGCTGATTTCCGGGTCGCCATTGGACATTCTGCGCGACCCGCTCTGGAACAACATCCGGCTGGATTCGCTGGCGCTCGCGCTGCTCGACACCACGGTCGTGCAGCGCTTGCGCTATGTGCGACAGCTCGGCTTGGCGTATCTCGTGTACCCGGGTGCGTCGCATTCACGGTTCGAACACGCGCTCGGGGCCCATCATCTGGCCGGTGAAGCGCTCCGCCTGCTGGATGAACAGGGGCAGTTATCCGCCGTAGGGCCCGACGAGCCGGCCATCGTGCGCGCGGCGGCGTTGTTGCATGACATCGGACACTATCCGTTTTCGC
>Ga0105045_10002269_pt1 | contig 16176 bp, 13 predicted proteins | sample MAT02_FD_78089 | JGI IMG/M metagenome (GOLD analysis project Ga0105045, IMG submission 78089) | Freshwater microbial communities from Lake Fryxell liftoff mats and glacier meltwater in Antarctica - MAT-02 (megahit assembly) | ecosystem: Environmental > Aquatic > Freshwater > Ice > Liftoff...
TCCTGCATGCGCCCTTGCATCATGTAGACCTCGCCCAGCCTGCCGAGGGCTTCGGATGATTGCGGGTCCAGCTGCACGGCCTTTTCCAGCAGCGCTGCCGCTTCGACGCCGTTCTGCCGCACGCCCAGGCAGAACTCGGCCAGGCCAATCAGGTACAGCAGACTTTGCGGCGCCAGCCGCACGGCATGGCGCAGCTCGTCTTCCGCGTCGTCCAGTTGGCGCAGCGTGATCAGCCCCTGAGACAGTTGCACACGCAACTGCGGGTTGTTGGGCGCAAGCGCCACGGCATCTCGCATCGCGGCAACGGCCTGCGGCATGCGTCCGCGCTGGGTCAGCAGCGCGCCGCGAATGGCCTGCACCTCGGCCGACTGCGTGTCGTGATCGAGCAGTGGCTGCAGCTCCTGTTCTGCCTCGGTCAGGCGGCTGGCCGTGAACAGCAGGTTGACGAGGTTGCGACGCAGGCCGCGGTCGTTGGGCGTCAACGCCAGCAGTTCACGGTGGGCCGTGATGGCTTCGTCGTTGAGGCCCCGCTTGCCCAGCAATCGCGCCAGCTCGTAGCGCGGCGGCAGCGCCTGCGGATCCAGCGCGACGGCACGACGCAAATGGGTGGCCGCTTCGTCGAAAAGGCTGTCGCGCGCTTCCTCCTCGGCCTGCACCGCCAGCGCGCTGCCCCAGACACTGTGCCCAGCGGCGGTGGCGCGGGGGTTGGCTTGCGCGGCGTTGTTTTGTGCGTTCGCCTGCTGCTGCTGCACGTGCTGCTGGGCCAGCGTCAGTGCGACGCGGTAGTCACGCCGCGACAGCGCCAGTTCGGCTTCCACCGGCCGGCCCAGCAGCGCCTGCAGCTGGGCGCTGTGCTGCGCGATGAGTGGGTGCCCCTCGCGCGAGCCGGCCTTGCCCACGAGGGCCGACAGGTCGCCCTGCAGCGCCTCGTGCGGACTGAGGATCGTGATTGGCAGCCGCAGGCCAAGCGCCTCGTGCAGCCGCGCCATCAGGTCGTCGAAGTCCTCGAACGTGCAGAGCTCGAAGCGACTGGCGTATTTCTCCGCGAGCCGGGCCACCCAGTCGCTGGGCTTCTCGCCTGGAAGCAGGCACCAGTAGACGCCGTGCGGGAAACTCTGCTCGTCGGCCAGCAGGGTCTCGATCATCGCCATCACGCTGCGGTCACGTCCGGCGTAGCCAAGCACCACGAGGCCGCGCTGGCGCGACAGCTCGCTGAATTTGGCCGCCATTCGCGCGCTCAACTCCGCCAGCTCGACTTCGGTGTTGCGAATGTTGCTGAACAGGTAGCCGCCGTGCAACTTCACGATCTTGGCGCGGTCGCTGAGGAAACTGATCAGGTCGACCTGCGAGTCGGCGTCACAGACCACCGCGGTATGATGCAGGTACGTGCCCAGCGCGTCGGCCAGGAGGTCGTCGAAGTTCGTCGTGAAGACCGTCGAGAAGCGCCGCGCCTGCACGATCACGTTGGCGAGGTAGAGGTACCCCCACCCCGGGCGCACGCCTTCGATCTTTTCTTCCACATACATGCGCCGCTGCACCGGCTGCCGGTATCGGTGCTCGAACAGCAGCGAGTATTCGGCGTCGCTTTCGAACCAGGGGTATTTCTCACGCTGGGTCGCCAGCCAGTCAGTGGCCTTTTGCCCCTCGCGCTGGGCGGCTGGGACGGCCGACTCGAACACGTCCTGCCGCCATTCGTCCCGCATCTCCGAGGCCAGCGGGACGCCTGAGCTCTTCGAGGCACCGGCGCCCAGCAACAGCGCGAGCTGCGCCGGCTGGTGACGGCGGATGAGCTTGATCAGTTGATCCGAGGTCATCATGGTGCTGCATGGTATACGCGCGACGGCGACAACGACAGCGACGACCCGCGTTGGGCCGACCAGACGCGCCGATCAGGAACCCGGCCGGGCTGCGAGGACTCCGAACGTCAGTCGAACCTGACGGTCTGTCCCAGGAATACGACCGAAATACTCGCCGCACGCTCTGCCCTCCCACGCCACAGTGGCGTTTGGGAACATACGCTCGATACGACACCTGGTTTCGTCTCCTGGGGACTTTTTGGTGGAGGGCTGCACCTGCGCGTACGATCGTCGCATTACGGAACCTGCACCGTCCACTCGCTCGCGGCCGAAGGCGGTGCCAAGTTCGCGTCCGGCCTCATCGTAGAGTATCCAGATCACCGGATACTGTTCGCGGGTCGTGACGACTGCCTCTTGCCAGTGTCGTTGCACGGACGATTCCAGCATCTCCCCCAAGCGTGACTCAACCTTTGCGCGCTGGGCGGCGCTGAACGTTTGGTAACGTGCGCCGAATCCAAGCATGTCGCTCAAGGTGATGCTGTCACCCGGGGCGGCCGTAACGCTCGGCGTCGGGATGTATCTGGCCCAATTCACTTCGACCTCCCGTGCACCCACCTTGACCGTCGTGCTCGACCACAAGCCGCTGACGTTCCGCGGCGTAATGCCGGGGAACGCTCGCACGAACGATCGAACCCCCAGGCTCAACTGCTTCCGGGGTGTGGTCGGTGTGGCCGCCACGCTCTCCCGTTCAGTTGTACCCGACGTGCGCGTGCGGAGCGAATGGTGCTGGCGTCCGGTGTTCGAGCGCATGACCCGATACTCTGCATCCAGCAGCAGCCAGACGTACGCCTCGTCCGATGTGTCGGTGAAGACGTGCGGTTCCGCCCGCCGCGCGGCGCGTACGATGATCGAGTCCTGCAGCAGATGTGCGCGCGGCATCACCTTCGCCACGAACTCCTCCATGGCCGCGAGCGAGTCGATGATCGAGGCGGCTGCCGTGCCGCTGCGATCGTCGCGCGCGGGGATCCTCAGTGCCGAGCCTGTCGCGCCAGCCTGGGTGGCGACGGCGGGGAGCAAGCGTTCCGGCGTGGGGACTGAGCACGCGGCCAGCACACCCGCCACGAGCACCATGCCGGCGCCGAGCGCCCGGACGCGCGTCCGCCAGCTCGAGGCCGGGCGCACCATCGCACGCAGGCGCGTCTCGAGTTCGCTGCGACGGGTGCCGATGCCTGCGACCGGTGCCGGCAGCCAGCGCGAGACCCGTGACCACGACGGCGCCGCACCGAGATCGGCGATCCGCTCTGCCGTCGCGAGCAGCAGTCGTGCGTAGGTGCGCGCATCGCGCGTGCCACCCAGCACGCGGCTGTCGCAATCGTGCTCCACGGCGCGGTGCAGGCGACGGTAGGCGAAGAGCAGCGGCAGATTCCACGGCATCAGCACGACCAGCGCCAGCGCGAGTCGCAGCAGCAACGGATCGTGCCTGGCGATGTGCGAGGCCTCGTGGGCGAACAGCAGTGAGCGCGCGTCGTCGTCGAGCGTGGCGACCCACGGCGGCAGCACCACCTGCGGATGACGTACGCCGAACGCGGCGGGCCCGATGTCGTCCGAGAGCCACACGCGCACCGGTCGGCCCGCAGCACGGCTCACGGCCGACGTGGTGTCGGCATCCGCGATGGTCCATCGCAGGCGTTCGCGACGAATGCGCAGCGTCGCGATGATCACCAGCAGCATCGCACCCAGCGAGGAGGCGACGAGCAGCGCGCGCAGCGGTGCATCGGTCCGACGCGCCATCGATTCACGCACCACGATGCCCGCCTTCGCTGAGCGGAGAGCCACGCTCGGCGCGAGAGAAAGATCGCGCCGCGTTGCCGCTGCAGACGGCGCCGGAACACCCTCGTCGAGCAGCGGCGACGCCACCAACGGCATGGGCCACGACCGAGCATCGGACAGGAGTGCGGTCGTCCACGCCAGCAACGGCAGCGGCATCGGCCGGTAACGCAGCACCACTGGCAGCACACACATCGCGACCATGGCCGAGATCCAGACCAGTCGTCGCGGCGCCCGCACCCGCGCCGCAAGCGACTCGGCACTCACGCCGACGATCGCGAGGAGCGCACCGATGGTGAGCAGCGCGAGCATCCACGCCGCGATCATGCCTCCTTCCGGCGTGGGCTGCGCACGGTCCGGGACCCGGGCGAGTCAAGGGCGACGGCGAGCTCCGTCTCGACGAGATCGCGGAGTCGTTCGAGGGTCGCCCGGTCGAGAGATTCGCCGCGCACGAGGTGGGTGAGCAGCAGCTCCGGCGACCGATCGAAGAGGCCATCGAGCAGGCGCCGCACGGCGCTGCGGCTGGCCTCGGCGCGCTGCACCAGCGGGATGTAGCGATGGGCGCGGCCTTCGACTTCGTACGCGATGTGTCCCTTGTCCTGCAGGATCCGCAGGATGGTGAGCACGGTGTTGTAGGCCAGGTCGACGCCCGTCTCCGCCAGCGCCTCCCGGACCTCGGCGGCGGTGGCGGTGCCGCGCTGCCAGAGCACGGACATGAGGTCGAGTTCGCGGTCGGTAAAGACGGGCACGGCGGCTCCTATGGCCTTAGGTGATGCCGCAACCTGTTGCGACCGCGCCGATTTGTCAACTATTGCCTTAGGTAGAGAAGCCGTACCCTGTCGGGTGCGGCTACGGATCCGGCGCCTCGCGTTTCGAGCACCATGTCGAGCGAGAAACGACGGCGCTGGTCGCCGTTCAGCTCCGGCGCCGCGATCGAGGTCACTCTTGTGCGGTCCAGCCAGCGGAGATGCTGTTCGGGCTTACCTCACGGCGATGGCGCGCCATGCAGTATTCCCATACCGTCTCATCGTTGGCCACCCAGCGCCACCGTGCAGTCGGCGCGCTTCCACCCGTCATGTCGGTGTGGCCGCGACGGGTTACACATCGGTACACGATTTTCCCATCCACTGCCGCCGTGATCTTCACCCACCAGACCCTCGCGAAGAAAACGCCGAACGGTGTGACGTTGCAGCCCATGTCCGTCGGCGGATCCGGTATCCGGCACTCGCTTCGCTTTCCGTGACAGAAGGACGGCGTGTTCATGCTGCTGAGAGGCAGGCGAACCGGCACAGGATCGACGTTGAACTCGTCCTTGTAGCTGGTCACCGCCCCCGTGCGCGCGTTCCTCGCGTCCATACCGACATAGCCCGACAGCACCCAGCTTCCTGGCTGATAGGTGGATGCCTGATGAGTCCCCAGCTAAGGCATGTGGTACGACCGTCGCCAGAATGCCACTCGGCACCACCGTTCCCGTGACCGGTCCATCCATCGCCAGGTTCTGCTGATCGTGCCAGCCTTTGACACGCAGCACCCGTCTTTCAGCAGGGCACCGGAAGGATCGAAACCAACCGTGCGAGTCGGCGTGAATGCGGCGCCGCCGGCTGAACCGACTTCGCACCAGGCATTGCCACACCTGATCCCGATGTGGTAATAGCGGCGCGACCCACTACCGCACCGGCTGATACCGCGGATCACCGGTTTGCCAGAGCATGAACGAGATCGCCGTCGCCGCCCACTGCGGAGACACGTTGAACAGCGCCATGTGCCCACCAGCCGTGGGAACCCACAGGACCGGTCGTGTCGACATGTTCGCCCGCTGCAACCGCGCAACATACTTCGCAGCCAGCATCCCGGTGCTGAAGTTGTAGTCGTCCGACGCAGTGTGCACGATCACGGCGGGCAGTGCGATCGAGTCGGGCACCTGATGGTATGGAGACGTTCCGATCAGCATGCGAATGCCTTCTGGCGTGTCCACATCGCCGATCTCTGCGATGTTGCGGGCCGCCGTAGGGTTGATGCTCGCTCCGCGAACCTCGTCTGGCTCGCCGACTTCGTACAGTACCGCTCCGAGCAGATCGGGGCGCTGCGACATGACCATGCCGGGGATGGTCGCTCCGAACGAGATCCCGGACAGGGTGACTCGCTTTGCCGAGGTGTAGCGATTGGCGATGAGGTGCTCGATGGCACCGATCATGTCGTCGAAGGTGTTCTGCTTTCGCTCGCGGGTGGCCGCCGTGTGCCAGGCGTCGCCCAGCTCGCCTCCCCCGCGCACGTGGGCCCACGCGTAGACGACACCCAGTTCCACGAGGTATTGAATCAGCGGATCCATGGCTGGATCGGTCGCCTCACCGAATCCGCCGTAGGATTCGATCAGGAGCGGTGCGGTCCCGTTCAGGCGCCCGTTGCGCAGCGCAGCCTTGCCGTACACTACAGACACGGGCACCATCGTGCCATCTCTCGACCGGACCTGCAGACGCTCGGTGATCACATCGGCGGCCGCCATGGCCGAGTATCCGTCATCGATACCGAGGGCGCGCGCGGTATCACCCGATGCGATCATCCAATGTTGCACGGTGGCCCACGACTCGACCGACACGGTGGCACCCGCACCTGATTGTGCACGCCCGAATCTCACAGTTCCCGTCACGGGCAGCGGAATGGTGACGGCCGACGTCGCGCCGGGGGCGAGTCGAAGCAAGTCGATCGCGCCGCCACGTCGCTCCGTGAAGTAGATGCCGTCATCCTGTACCACGTAGCCGGTGATGACTGCGGCGCGTTCCGGGATCACGGTCTCCCATGCAGACGGCAGTGTGGAGCCAGACCGCAGGACCCGTCGCACCACCGTGCCACGGTCAGCGTCTTTCCGGGCCAGTCCATACACCGTGTCGCCGTGCAGCTTGAGGGCTGTGATCCGATCGGAGCCACTCGCGATCCGGACCCACGCCGGCGCTGTACTCCCATTGGGCAACAGTGCAGCAAAATGATCGGTCGCATTCTGCTTCGAACGGTACACCGTTCCAACCATCCATGACGAATTCGCCGATGTGCCCACGCGTGAAGGGACATCGACCTTGTCCATTGACACCGCAGGCGAAACCCCGAACCCAAACACCGGAATATCAGCGGACTGCGGCGTGCCCATCCGATGCAGGAACTGACGTCCGCGATTCAGTTGCTCCGTGGGATCGCCACTCGACATGGTGAACAGTCGCGGGTAAAAAAAGCCGCTGCCGTCGGGTAACCACGTGACTTCGTACTGCGTATCGGACTGGGTGGTGAACAGATCCGGAACGCCGTCCGGCAACAGGCCCCCATTCACGGCATCCACCACGCGGATTGCTGCGTTGGCATCGCCCTGCGCCGTGATGCCGAGCGCAACGTATCGGCCATCCCATGACGGCACGAACCTGCGAATGCGCGCGCCCGGAACGATGCGAGCCAAGACTTTCGGCGACAGGATTTCGCGTTCGGCGCGCTGCCCCGAGTCGACCACCATCATCGATGGCGATTCGCCGAGGTAGCGCGTCAGAAACGTGCGTGTCGGCGTGTGCGCGACCGTTCCGATCGTCGGCATCTCGGCGTAGGCCCGCTCGATCCCGGCGGCGATGGAATCGCGCCCGACCAGGCGCGCCAGCACGGAGTCGGTGTACGATGCCTGGCCCCGCACCCAGGCCCGCGTGCTGGCGGCGAGGGTGTCTTCGAGCCACCGCAGCGGGTCGGGAACGACCACGCCGTGCATCGTATCGGCAAACGCCACGAAGGCAGCCGGTGCCGGTGCAGCGACGCCCGTGGCGGTGACCACTGGCGGCGCGGGGGCCGGTGAGCGGGTACCGTGATCCCCAGTGCCACGCGTGCACCCGGAGATGAGCAATAGAACGGCGACCAGCTGAGCGATCTCATGGGATGCGCGCTTCATGGGCACGGCCACTTTCTCCGTTCGTAAATGAAACCTCGTGCCGCACCTGGCTGGCGCCATGCAGCCACACGGCGCTGGCTCCGACGCGCCACAGCGGATTTCTGCTGCGGCCTGTTCGTGCTCGCCCTCGTGCAGGATCGTGGACGTCTCTCCGGGCGCGAGCAATTTAACTGGCACATCCGTCTGCCCACCAGATGGGGCGGACGTGCCGTCGCTCACCCGCTCGCGGGACTGTTCACGCCCGTCGCCGCAATCGACCAGACGAGATTGCTCGAGTAGCCGTCGTCCGCCGACACGCCGCGATGGACACGGAGCAGCTGCGCGCCGGCAGGCTGCCACGAGATGATCACCGTGCATGCCATTCCAGTTCCGGTCGTGACTGCGACCTGCGGTTGAAGGGCGGGATCGAACGGATTCACATCACACGCCGCGATCGCGAATGTGATCGTGAACGACAGCGCGCATCGCCACCGCTGCTGCGGACCTCACGAACCGCTGCCGAACGTTCGTGTCATGGATGTTCCACCCGATGGCATGAGCCGTCGACCGCAGTCGAGGGATCGTGATTCGACGACTCTCCGCTGCGGCGTGTCGTGCGTCTCACAGCCACGTATATCCGCTGACAGATCAGTGTGCACCGGTGCGCCCACTTGGTCAGAATTCCGGCAGGCTCTCGAAATTGTTGTCGGGATCAGCGTCCGGCGCTGAGCGATAGTACGGTCGGCCGGTGGGTGGACGAATGAGCTGCAGCCCGGGCACGATCAGCACACCGCTGTCCTGCAGCCGTATCACGCTGAGCGTGTCGAGCTCCAGGCCGGAGGTGAAGCGGATTCCCGTGACCACCGAGTCCTCGCGATGGATGGCCGTCGGATGCAGGCAGACGATCGGCAACCGGCCGTTCTGCATCTGAAAGCGCACATCGTCAGCGCCGGGATCACGCAGGAGCAGCGGCTGTGGAATGCTGTCGGCGTCGGCGCGCGCACGCACCTCGTCGATCGACAGCGCGTGCTGCACGTCGTTCCGATCGCGGTACACGAGTTGCGCGAGGTCGTCATCGACGAGGACCTTGTCGACGAGTGTGGCATGCCGTGGCAGATACGACTCGATGACGTCGGCCATTCCCTCGACAGCGAAACCGCCCGCGTCCGCCGTCTTGGCATCGAAGACATTCCGGACGAGCACAGTGCGCTCGTGCAGTGGATCAGGTTCGTCGACGAAGATGGGGACCGACGTCGGCAGCGTATCGACGATGCCGACGTTCAGCCCCTGACCCTGGTCACGGACCGTGGCGAGTTGGATCTGATCGTCATGGCAGGCGAAGTGCTGCGCCAGCGGTGCTCCGTCGATCTTCGCTGCGATCACACGCTCGATCACCCCACCCGCGATGTGCTCGCCAACCTCGAGCACGATCACGCCGGCCACCGCACCCGAGATCGCGCCGCCGATGGGGTTGCCGGTGAACAGGCCGATGGTGAAACCGACGATGCCGCCAATCAACCCAGCAAGCAGATTCCCGAGGATTCCGAAGTCGATGTTGGCATCGACGTCGATCTGAAAGCTGAGCCGGCCGTCATTCACGGTCGGGGTCAGGTCGACGGTAATCGTGACATCGGGATCGGGAATGATGTCGATCAACGGCGTGTCGATCCGGGCGACTGCTCGCAGCACCACGCGGATCCGGTCGCCGCTCATGGTCATCGATACGGAACGCCAGTCCCCCTGGCTATTGTCCGCGTCCGGGAAGGGATGATTGCCGTCATCGTCGGTGAGCTGGTTGTGCCAGATGTCGTTGGCGAAACGATTCAGGTTCTCACTGGCAATCCCGAACCCGACCGCCTTGTCACGCGGCAGGAAGGGACGCGCGTCGGCGGAATTGCCACGCGGGAGATGCTCACCCGGCGGCAACGGAGCGCCAGACTGTGGACTGGTACGCAGGTCGAGGTTCGCGAGCAGCACGAACACGCTCTCGTGCGCATCATCGCCCGCCAGCTTTACCATCGCCGGTACGCCAGCAAGTCCGGCGATCACTCCGAACGGCATGCGTGTCGTGTTGCTCGTCAGCGAGTCGACGAGGATGAGCTCACTGCCATCGTCACTGAGGGTGATCGATGCCTGCAGGGTGAAGGGCAGCACGTTGCCGATGAGAACATCGATCTGCAGGTCCTGCCCGGGCACGTCGAAAAGAATCGCGACGTCAGTGACCGCGATCTCTGTATCAGGGGTGATGAAAGGGATCGTGCCAGGGGGGATCAGCAGGCCCCGCGCGGCCAACCCATTGAGTGCCGTCAGGAACCAAGGTCGGCCGAGTTGGAACTCGAGGTCGAAACCGGACCGAATTCGCGTCGTGTCGATCATCGCACGCTCCTCTGAAGGGTGGCTTTCTGGTCTCGCTCAAGGCACCGGTGTCGGACGGGAGCACGAGCGTTGGGCTGTCGATACGCACGCTGCAGACAGTTTGCGGCGCGTCCTGCACGGAGAGACCGCTCTGCCGAATTCCCAACGTATCGTGACACGATGCGAATGAGTAGCAGTACGACTCCTGCCCGGCGAGGTGCTATGGCAGCGTCAGCGGACCCGACTGCGATGAAGTGACGTACCTGCCCGGTACGCCTCGTCACAATCAGCAGGCTCGGCGCTCGATCGGCTGAGCCTGCCAAATCGGGGAGCAGCGACGGCCAAGCCAGAGGAACCTGGATAGTAAGCGCTCACACCTCGTCAGTCGTGCGGGGGGTCCAGGCGGCCGTTGCGGATGCCTCACTCGTCCACTTCTCGTCGACGGCATCGCAGGTTCTCAGATGCGTGCATACGCCTCACGGCACATCGAATGAGCGACGGTGTCGGGTCGGACAAGGCACTGGCGACACTTCGCAGTCAGGGCCTCCTGCTCGTCCTGATGGGTGTCATCGACATCGGGAATGCCGTGCTGCAGAAACGCACGGGCCACAGTGGCGCGACCTGGATCGCGCTCGGTGCAGTCTTTCCGGCGCCTGGCGCCGCATTGTCTGGCCGCGCGAGGAAGGCTGCGGAGGCGTCGAAGGTGGCGCCGCCGAAGGGGTAGCTGTTCTCGACGCAACCTGTTCTGGTGTGGCGGCAGAGGATCCCAGCCGGGGCATGCGCACCTTGCCCACCGTAATGCCAACCCGCTGGCCTGCAATGCGAGTCCTCAGGTCGGCCATCAGAGGTCAGGGATCACAGCGCCCGTCCCCGCGCCTCATCGGATGCAAACCGGCCGCACACATGATGGATCGCGATTGGATTCCCCATTCAGACACTCGCATCCACCAGTGCGCCGCCATCCGGTAGTCACCGCCGAAGCCGAACCCCGACCCCGAGTTGAATCGCGTTGTTGTAGACCCGATCGTTCTCCCCTTCGTCGCTCACCTTCAAGAGGCCACGGGTGTACCGCACCATTGGTGCGATCAATAACCTCGTCCCGGCCGGAATCGCCACGTCGGCACCAATGCTCAGCCCTGTGTCCAGCCGACGAATCGCGATGAAGTCCTCGACGATCTCGTCATTACAGTCGATCGACAAGTTGACTCCCTCGCCGTTGGCTGACACGCTGCAACCAACGCGCACAGCCACCGACACGCCCGCCGTGAACGCCATCGTGAGGCCAGATGCCCTCGTGAACGGGACGAATCTGAGCAGCAGTGGCGCCTCCACATATCGCAATCGAAGCGCGGCGGTCGTGCCAAAATCGTCTATCCTGGCGCCCTTGCCGATCAGCTGAAGCCCCGTCTGGAAGGCGATCGGCGATCGAAGCCGATGCAGTATCATCGTGACGCCGGCAAACCCCGTCGTCCGCCCACTCGAACCGTCGGCGTCAGCGCCGACATTGCTCGCGAACGCCAAACCACCTTCGAGACCGAATTGCACCTGGACAGGTGTTCGCTGCGCCGAAAGTGCAGACGCGACAGTGATGCTGCTGATGGCCACGAGCGTTCGCGCTGCCTGAGCGACGATCCGTTGCTGCATGTGTACTCCGATTCTGAGTTGTTCAGAACATCAGTCCACAAACCTTTATCCACCCCGCTCCAGTCTACTGTCAAGCACGATCAGCACAATGAGCGTGGAATGTCACGACTGATGGTCGAAAACTCTGGACGCTGATGGATCGACATTCGCCGCGCGATCACCGGCGATTCGCTTCCCACTCGGTGAAGGGGCCGTCGAAGTCGACGAGGCGTGTCCCATCGAACCACCAGACGCGCGTGGCGACCTGCCGCAGGAAGGCTCGGTCGTGGCTCACGAGCAGCACGGTGCCCTCATACTCGTCGAGCGCATCTTCGAGCACTTCGATGTTCTCGACATCGAGGTGATTCGTCGGCTCGTCGAGGACCAGCAGATTGGCGCCCGACAGCGTGATCAGCGCCAATGCGACGCGGGCGCGCTCGCCGCCGCTGAGCGTGCCGATCTCGCGGAACACCTCATCGCCGGAGAACCCGAACGCGCCGAGGTGGTTCTGCACCTGACCGCGATTCCAGGTCGGGCGCTGCGCGTTGATTGCGTCGGAGAGCGACATGCGGAGCGGCAGGTCGGCGAGGTCCTGCCGGAAATAGGCGGGGCTGATCGAACTGCCGACCCTCGCTTCGCCACTGGCCGGCGAGCGATCACCGAGAAGCGTGGAGATGAACGAAGACTTCCCGGCACCGTTGGGGCCGACGAGCGCCACGAAATCGTTGCGTCGCAGGACGGCCGTGAACTCCTCCACGAGCACGCGTCCGGGGACTTCCACGCGAAGCGCGTTGATCGCCACCACCTGGTCACCGCCGCGCTCCTTGATCCTGAACTCGAGCGACATCGCCGCCGGATCGCCCGGCGGCGGCGCAAGGCGCGGCAGACGCTCCAGCCGCTTGCGCTTGCCCTTCGCCTGGAACGAGTTCACGCCCGCGAGGTTGCGCATGATGTAGTCCTGTTCCTTCTTCACGTACGCGCGCTGCTTTTCCAGTTCGCGCTCGCGCGTGAGGCGTCGCTCGGCGCGCTGCGGCACGAACTGGCTGTAGTTGCCCTTGTACGCCTCACTCGATTTCGCCTCGATGTGCAGGATGTTCGTGCAGATCGCGTCGAGGAATGCGCGATCGTGCGACACCACGATCACCGTCTCGTCGGCATCTTTGAGCCAGTCCTGGAGCCAGGTCGTGGTGTCGAGGTCGAGGTGGTTGGTGGGCTCGTCGAGGAGCAGGAGATCGGCCGGCGCGATCAGTTGCGCTGCCAGACCCACACGCCCGCGCTCGCCGCCGGACAGGGTCGACACCAGCCGACCCTTCGACTCTTCAGCGTCGAAGCCGAGGCCCTGAAGCACCGCGTCGACACGAGAGTGATAGACGTAGCCCCCGAGGTCGGCGAAGCGCTCCTGATCCTCCCCGAACCGATCGAGCATCTCCTCGGTGACCTTGTCGCCCTCTTCGCCGAGCGCCATCGCCTGCTCGGCAATGCGCTGTTCGAGGGTGATGACCTCACGCCAGGCCGCCGCACCCGCCTGCCACACGGTCGTGGCGCCTTCGAAGGCCCGGTGCTGGTCGAGCAGCGCGTGCCGCAGTCCCGGCTTGCGTGCGACCGCCCCCGTCGTCGGCTGCAGGTCGCCAGTGATGGCGCTGAAGATCGACGTCTTGCCGGCCCCATTCCGTCCGATGATCCCCCACCGCTCGCCCTCGGCCACGGTGAACGTGATGTTCCTGAGAAGTTCGGTCGCTCCGAAAGAGATCCCGATGTTGGAGCAGGAGAGGAGAGTCACGCGAGAGTGGCGGAGGCGGAAGGAATATCCCGGAGGGGAAGATACACGCTTCGCGGACGAAGTCAGCGAGATCGCAGTCCCGAAACGATCGATCACAGACTGGCGAAGAGTCGTCACACTTGCCTGCGTCGCAGCGGTCACGCTGACTCGCCGCCAATCTACCTGATTCTCGAGATCGTCTTCGCGCTCGCAGCGCGCGGCACATCGAGGTCGTTGACCGCGCAGGCCATCGCCACGTTCACCAACGCCTTGACCTGCGTGTTCCTGTAATCGCCTGCCTCGGAGACGGGGATCTGTCGTATGCGACGGCCCGTGCCCTTCAGGAGGGAGCGGGGATCCTCGAGAAGCGTTCCCTTGTTGACGCCCAGGTTCACGTGCGCGGTGTAGACCGGCAGCATGCAGAAGGCACCGGACAGTTTCTCCGCGACCGTGAACACCGACGTCAGCGCATGCGTGTGGTACAGCAGTTCGTTGCTGTCCGGATGCAGTTCGAGGATGAACGAGCGCGCATCGGTGAACAGATCGATCAGTTCCGTGTCCTTGCGGTCGAGGAGTCTGCGAAAGTCCGGGTGGATCGGTCGTGGCTTCGGCATTGGTGCAAAGTTTCGGGTACGCCAAGGGACCAGAGCCGGATCATTCGACGACAGCGCACCAGCCTCGGGACGAGCACGGGGGCGTTATCCTCGACCTTCATGCGCGGGCCGACACACGCCAGGATACGCCATCGGCGCTGGGACACGAGGTCGAACAGTCGAACCAGCCGCGAGTCAGAGACCCTGAAACGGCCGTCTCCTGACCCTCGATCACGGCGGTGTATTACGGACTTTGCGCCCTTACTGGGCTCATCACCCCCTTGATCGGGTCATTCGATGCGATAGGATCCAGTTCAGGACGTCATCCCCTGCTCCAGTTTGCAACAGCCCCCTCGTTACCCGCATCACGGAGCCCGTCGTGACATCTGCACAGCTGACCTGCATCCGCTGCCAGTCCACCATGCAGGAGGGTTTCCTGATCGACCGCGGAGACGGGAATCTCGGGAAGGTCGGAGAGTGGGTGGGCGGTGTACCGGAGTCGGGTTTCTGGAGCGGGGTGAAAACGAAGGGTCGCGATCGATTTCCCGTCAAGACGTTCCGCTGCACACGGTGTGGGTACCTCGAGAGTTACGCCACAGGCACGCCGTCGTGAGGGCGTGTCGATGACTGGGATTGTGTGAAGGACTCCGACCCCTCGATGCGTTCCTTCTGCGCGCCACCTCCTCAGCAGATCCGCAGAAATTTCGCGAGCAGCGTATTCGCGGACGTAACGACTCGCGACTCCATCGCACGCGCGTCGTTCAGCAGCCCGTCCACGTCGGCCTGCACTCGCGCGCGCCACACGATGCGCTTCGGGTTCGCCTCGGCGAGGTCGAGGATCGGTGTGCCCTCGTCGGACGCGAACACCGTCCCGGAGGTGTTCATGCCTCCAGACGTGTAGCCACGCACCTCGTCCGAGCGGATCGCGTCCTTGCGCTGGCGCACACTGGCGAGGCAGTGGATGAGCAGGTCCGGTGAGGAGCGTTGTGTCGCGATCAGCGCCCCGCAGCCGAGGTCACCAGGGGATGAAGCGGTAACCGTCGTTCTGCAGCGCGATCATGGCCGTCATCGCCGACAGGGACACCAGCACGCCGGGCAGCAGCTCCTCGCGTCGAATGTTTCGCGCTCCTGCCGTCTGGCCGCAGAGCACCAGCTGTGCGCCATGCTGCAGCAGCTCCTCGACCAGCCTCCGACTCGGGTTCGGCTTGCCACCGAACCGTGCACCGAAGGCGGAATCGGAGAGGAGTGCCGTCCACCCTGTACCGTGAAACACTGCGGCAGCCTTCAGGCGATTCTCGGCAGTGCCGTTGCGCGCGTGGATGTTGAAGAAGCGCGCCATGGTGACCAGCTGCTCGTTCACCTTCACGGTGTCACCACCGCCGGCGTTGATCTCGAACAGCGCATTCATCACGACACGGGCGGGCGTGGCGAAGGTCGGCTCCTGGACCACGAACGAGGGACCGGCGGCGCTGATCATCGGACCTGACGTCTGCGGGCTCACGGTGCGGGGTGTCTGGGCGGCGAGCGGCCGTGCCATGGTGGCGGCGGCAGCGGCGAGGGAGACCAGAACGAGGCGCCGGGATACGCGTCGAGTGAAGTTGTTCAATCGCGACATGGGCAGGGATTCTGGGGGACGGCCGGCAGTCCGCAAGAGTCGTCGGTCTTGCACATGTGAATCGTATTCATTGAGCATGGTGATGCCCAGCGGCAGACGAAATCGGCACCGTGTCGTTTCTCGACGATCTGACCCATGATTTCTCGATCCCACGACTTTCGGCCAAGGACTATGTCCCCCTGATCGAACGGGATCTCGCCTGGGTGCGTGGGCTCACGGTGCGTGGAAGTGCGGACCACGGGTACTGGCTCGGCGCTACGCGTGCTCGTCGATGCTACCACGCCGCCCGACTGCACCAGGCATCGTCATGCCGCGCTCGCGTCGATCTCCTCGACTCGTACATGCGGGAGTCGCGCAACGACAGCCGCATGGAGCAACGTCGGAACCAGCCGCCAGACCGCACTTGCAGCAAATGAGAGACTCAGCAGGAGAACGAAATCCTTTCACCCCGCTCCGCCCTTCTCCGCCACCCACGCTGGGCGGCGATCGCGACGGCCCCGCGACTTTCCACCTCAGCCGCCTACACCCGCCGATGCCCCAACACCGGCAACCGCGCCCGAATCTCCTCCACCCGCGCCCGATCAAACACCCCCACCGCAATCCCTTCCCCCACCTCCACCCGATCCAGCACCACCCCCCACGGATCCACCACCATGGAATTCCCCCACGTCCGCCTCCCCCCGGCGTGCCGCCCACCCTGCGCCGCCGCCACA
>Ga0105045_10002270_pt1 | contig 16168 bp, 14 predicted proteins | sample MAT02_FD_78089 | JGI IMG/M metagenome (GOLD analysis project Ga0105045, IMG submission 78089) | Freshwater microbial communities from Lake Fryxell liftoff mats and glacier meltwater in Antarctica - MAT-02 (megahit assembly) | ecosystem: Environmental > Aquatic > Freshwater > Ice > Liftoff...
CAAACAGCCGATCTAAACTCCGCGCGGGGAGAATTGATACCGCAGTGAACTAACTGTATCACTCAAATGGCCCGCCCAGGGTTTCACCCTGGGCTACTCTCTCCCGTCGCTTCGCGACGTAGAAAATGCATGTATTTCCTGAGTCCCGTAGGGACGACCGCGCATAGCCCAGGGTGAAACCCTGGGCGGGCGGGGCAAAACACGATCCCTCATTCCTTCCCGCGAAGAGTATAAACCCATTTCACATCGAAAACTGGAGTAATGAAATAGCACTCGGGTTAGCCCCGAAGCGCCAGCACTGAAGTTGCGCGCATGATTACCTAATCCTTGCTATAAAAGGACAAATCAAACACACGCACAACTTCAAATCTACCGCTGCGGGCTAAAGATAAAATTTCACCCTAACGCTGACGCTTCCTGCTCAATTAGCACTTGGAACTTCTTGTACTTTATAACTTCTCAGGAAACATCATGTCATCCGATTCGCAGAAGCCCGAGCCTTTTAAGCCGTTTGTGCCTGCTTCAGAGTCGCCACCGGAACTCACGATTGGGCCGCTCATCGTCGGGTCGCTGCTTGGCGTGCTTTTTGGTGCATCGTCGATTTACCTCGTGCTGAAAGTCGGCCTCACAGTGAGCGCTTCGATTCCCGTTGCCGTGCTGACGTTCGGGTTATTCCGCGCACTCTCCGCAACATTCAAATTCCGGAAGCCTTCGATTCTCGAAAACAACATCTCGCAGACGGCGGGAAGCGCGGGCGAAAGTATCGCGTTTGCCGTCGGCCTCGTGATGCCTGCGTTGCTCATTCTCGGCTTCGAGATTGATGTCATCCGTGTCATGACCGTCGGCGTTCTCGGCGGGTTGCTCGGCATCTTCATGATGATTCCGTTGCGGCGCGCGTTCATTGTGCAAAAGCACGACGAACTGAAATACCCCGAAGGAACCGCGTGCGCCGATGTGCTGAAAGCGGGCGAACGCGGTGGCTCGACGGCGGGTACACTGTTCATCGGGTTGGTCCTCGGTTTCATCTATCAGTTCATGATGCTCGGACTGAAAATGTGGCAAGACACCGCCACGAAAGCACTCTTCTGGAAAAATGCAGCCGGGCAGACCGTCGGGCTGAAAGGTGCGGCTGTCGGCTGTGAAATGTCTGCACCTTTGCTCGGCGTGGGCTACATCATTGGGCCACGCATCGCGAGCATCATGGTGGCGGGCGGCGTGCTGGCTTACCTGGTGATTGCCCCACTCATGGTCTTCTTCGGCGAGAACTTGAATCAGCCGTTGTTACCAGCGGAATCGAAACTCGATCCGAAAACCGGCGAGGAACTCAACCTCATCAAAAACATGAGCGTGAAGGCTATTCGAGACAACTACATCCTGTATATCGGTGCGGGAGCTGTTGCGGCGGGTGGCATCATCAGCATGATTAAGGCGTTGCCCGTGATCTTCGGCTCGGTTCTGGCGGGTTTCCGCGATCTTCGGAAAAGCCAAGGCGATGCCAGCGGAGTGAAAGTGGTGCCGCGGACCGAACGCGATTTACCAATGACCGTGGTATTGTTCGGCAGCCTCGGCATGGTGCTGGCGCTTGCAGCTGCTCCGCAACTTGGCCTCGGGTTGAATCCGCTTGGGGTTGCGGGGGCGCTCATGATTCTCGGCTTCGGCTTCTTGTTCGTCACGGTGTCGTCGCGGCTCACGGGGGAAATTGGTTCTTCATCGAACCCGATCTCAGGCATGACCGTCGCCACGTTGCTACTCACCTGCTTGATTCTGCTCGGCCTATCGCAAGCGGGTTACATCGAGATTAACAAGGATGTGAAGTTGATGGCACTCACGATTGCGGGTGTGGTTTGTGTAGCATCGTCGAACGGTGGCACCACGTCTCAGGCCCTAAAAACTGGGCACTTGCTCGGCGCGACTCCGATTTACCAACAATATGCGATCCTCATTGGCTCGCTGACTTCCGCACTCGTGATCGGCTTTGTGCTGATCTTTATGAACGAAGCGGGCACGGTTTATACCAAACGCGAATTGCCCTCGGCCATCGTGGACGTGAAGCAAATCATGAACACCGATTCCGTGCGAGTCGGGCAGTACAAAGCCGATTCCACGCAGTACAAGGTCTTCATCAAGGGCGAACGCGAGAAGCTGAACCCGGCGGTGCTGATTTCGGGAGATGTCGAAAAAATCGCACCGGGCCGATACTTGATCGATGATAACGGGAAGTTCGTGTATCGCTGCGATCCGGGTATCAATGGCACGCTCATCTACGAAGATGCCGAGATGGAGAAGCCCGAAGGGCAACGCGAAAATCCATCACGCTATAAGTTCGATGCACCCAAGACGCAGCTGGTCGCACTGATTATTGATGGCATCCTCGATCAGAACTTGCCCTGGGATCTCGTGATGATCGGCGTGCTGATTGCCATCACTTTGGAATTAGCGGGTGTGCCGTCGTTGCCGTTCGCGGTGGGCGTTTATCTTCCGCTGGCTTCAAGCGTACCGATCTTCCTCGGCGGTATGCTTCGGTGGTTCGTCGAATCACTGCGGAAGAAATCGGATGATGGCGATAGCAGCCCTGGCGTTCTCGTGAGCAGTGGCTATATTGCTGGTGGCTCGATCGCCGCCGTGTTGGCAGCATTCCTGGAATTTGCTCCGGATTCCGTTCTCAAATTCTTGAACTTCGGCAACAAGCTCAAGGATTTCTCGGTATTCGGTTCGCCCTTTCCGGAGAGCAACGGCGTGCCCACGATCGCGTTCAGCATCTTGGCGGTAACGTTGTTCTTACTCGCCTGGCGCAAAGGCCGACCAAGTGCCTAATCACAGAGAAGCGTTCTCGAATCGGGAACTAATCCCGTTGAAACGGCTCGTAAAGATGTGAGCGTGCCTCAACCCAGCAGAAGATTCCGCAGAAACATCGCCCTGTTTCTCATGTTTCTTGCTTGACTCAAGACACGACTCACATTTCCAGTTAATGTAATTACAGTGCATCAGAAGGCCGAGGAATGAAATCGTTTCCCCGGTCTTCCGTACACTGAACACCAAGTAGGCGGCCAACCGACCATCTCTCAGGGTTCCCCATGTGTAACAAGATTCTGAACTGGGCTACTGCTCATCGTTCCTCGCTTCTCGCCATCTGTATGATCGCCCTCGTTCTGAGCGTTCCGAGTATCGCCTTCGCGCAAGAGGAAGCGCCGAAGGCTGCCGAGCCTACAGGGGAGAGCAAAGGCGGTGCCAGCAATAACATCGTCATCCACATTATGGTTTCCGTGGGTATCTTCTGGTTAATTCTGCTCCCAATTTCGCTTTGGCTCGTCGCGCTCATTGTGCTGCTCTTGCTCGACCTCCGCGGCGGCTCGGCGATCCCTGCGGGCTTCGTCGATGAGTTCACCGAAACCGTGAATAAGCGGAAGTTCAAGGAAGCCTTCGAGATGGCGAAGGAAGATTCTTCGATGCTTGGCCGCGTCATGACGGCAGGCATGGGCCGGTTGCAATATGGCCTGGAAGATGCTCGTGAAGCGGCCATGAATCAACTCGAAGCGGTTAAATCCGACAAAGACCAACGGAATAACTACACCGCCGTGATCGCGACGCTCGGGCCACTGATCGGCCTCGTCGGGACGGTGTACGGTATGATCGAATCGTTCATGGTTCTCGCTACGGGGGCTGCGGCCAATACGACGGCTTTGGCCTCCGGTATTTCGCACGCTCTCGCCGTGACACTCGTCGGGGTTGCGATCTCGGTGCCAGCCATTGCTGTGAATACGTTCTTCCGCAATCGCATTACGCAAATCGCCCTCGATGTGAGCCACGTCGCGGACGACCTGCTGACGCAGATGTATCACAACTCGAAGAAAGCCGCACCTGCCCCCAGCGCTCCTGCAGCCCCTGCCGCAGCGCCTCCACGATAACCGGTCCGCAGATATTTCTCTCAGCCGTGCGTTCTCGCGCCCGGCTTGCCTCACTCAATTTCTGTATCGAGCGGAGTGCGATTGAATGAGTGCATCAGCTTCCCACGAAAGATGCGAACCGAACCTCACGCCGATGTTGGACATGGTCCTCCAACTCGTGATGTTCTTCATGCTTTGCGCGAACTTCTTGATGGAAGAATTGAATAAATCCGTGAAACTTCCCGAAGCCGTTTCTGCCCGTGCCCTGAACGATAACGTGAAACTGGCACTCTACATCAACCTCACGGTGGACGATCCGAAAACCGGCTCGAAAAAACAGATCACGACGAACCAAGGCCCCTCCAAGGAAGTTCACGACAATTCCCAGCAGCTGAAGCGCTATCTCGACACGCAATATACCTTGGATCAGAAGCGGACCCCGCCCGCCGAATGGGCCGCTGGTAAAGGGCGAACCGCATTAATCTTGCGGGCCGATTTGCGCACGACTTTCAAAGAAGTGAACGACATCATGCAAGCGTGCCGCGCAGCCGGCTACAGCGATATTCTGCTTCGCGCGAACCAGATCGGCACGCATAAGTAATTTGAGTTAGCCCGCAGCGTAAGCGCTGTCTTATTACCCACATCTTCGCAAAGGTTTGCCTGTTCAGCGTTTGTGGAGAGATTTTCAAGAACCGGCGGACTCACGTCGCGTCGTTCGCCTGGGTGTTGTTGAGTGGATTTTGCCTAATTCTCGTGTGCCGTTCCAGGCGAACGGCGCGACGTGAGTCCGCCGGTGTCGTATTGGTAGCAAGATGTGGGTAATAGACAGAGCGTAAGCAAGGGGTTCTTTGGGTTTGGTTTGGCTTAGTTTTGTTGTGGTGCCGCCTTTCCGGTTGCACCGGATTTTCTCTTCATTCGGGGTTCCACAATATGGCTCGCAAACATCAACGCATGAAGACGGATAACGTCGAACCCGATTTGCCCATCACTCCGATGTTGGATATGTCGTTTCAGCTGTTGGCGTTCTTCATTCTCACGTTCAAATCTGGCCCGACCGAAGGCCAATTGGCGCTTCTTCTCCCGGCTGCTGGTGCCACCACCGCGAGCGCACTAAATATCGATGCCCTCGATCAAGAAAAACCGATCACTCTGCAAGTAGAATCGACCCGATCGAACGAACCCACGAAATATATTCTCAAAGTAGATGGGGGACCTATTGAAGGCACCACCTACGAACCCAAACTCGAAAAAGAACTCTTTACCTACTTGAAACAAGCCGTCGACAAGAAAAAGACCGAATCGAAAGGGGCGGGCAAAGTTAATCTCCCAAAACTCAATTTAGAATTTAGCGAGAATTTGAACTACCAATTCGTCATGAACCTTTTGGATCGGGCTAAAGAAGCTGGCTTTGAGAGCATTACTCCGGGTATGATGGCATCATTCGGTGCCGGCGTGAAACCCGCCCCATAACACGCGAGCCGCGGACGAGTTTCGGTGAATTCGGGAACTCTTTGACGCTCCGAGGACTCTAAAGAATAGTCAGCTAGGAGATACAGGCATGATATTCCCCCAACGTGCCATCGCACGAACAACAACGGCCACGCTGGGCGCGCTGATCGTCCTGGGGGCACTATGGCTCGCCAACACTCCGAGTTCCGTTGCTTGGGCACAACCCCAACCCACGGGGAAAAGCCTTACGGAAGTTCCCCCCGAGAAAGTGCCCGAACCTAAACAACGCCCAGAAGATGCTTACAAGTTCGACAAGAACCATTTGTATTTGAATTCGGTGACCGATTTCGGCGACCCCAAAACGCAAGCCGATCAAATCAATCAAGTGCAAGCGTATTGCGATCTCGTGATGCACGCTCGCAAGTTCCCGCAGAACGAACTCGAGCAACACGCCGTCGTCGTTCCGTGGAAATTGCTCATGGTCGCCGAACGCGAGTCGTACCGCTACGAGTTGCTAAAGTTTGAAGGGCAGCTCTTTCGAGTCCTCAAATTTGATGCACCGGCCCAACTTGCGAATCAGGGCGTTTCCACGCTCTACGAAGCTTGGCTCTTTACGGAAAAAGAAGAACACGCCATCTGCTTGATCTTCAGTGAGTTGCCGGAAGGTCTGACGATTTCCAAGCAATATGAACCCCCAAAACCTGCCATCATTACCGGCTATTACTTCCGGAGTAACAGTTACACCTCCGAGAAGAAGAACGAAAAAACGGAACGCAACGAAGTCCGCCGGGCACCTTACATGATTGGTCGTTCGATCACTTACACAGAGACATCGCGTAGAGACGCATCGTCATTCGTTGATGGATTTTTGCCCGGTATTCTGATCAGTGTTGCCTTGCTCTCGGCACTCGTGTTGGGCTTGGTATGGTGGTTCCGCTCTAGCGATCGCGCAGGGAAGGCCGCGATTCGCCGTCGCCGCGAGAACCCGGAACTTGCAGCACCCGACACAAATTTACCGGCGGATTTCGATTCGCCCTTTACCAACATTCAAGATCCCCAACCCCCCGGAGGTACAAACTCATGAGTACCAACAAAGCCCCGAAAGAAAAGGTCATCGACCTCGTTCACGGCGCGGAAGAAGATGGCATGCAACGCCTCTTCCGAAAACACGTGCCTGCGTGGGTGATTAGCGGCGTATTGCACGTCACGCTTAGCCTCGGATTGCTGCTCCTGTTCAAACTGATGGGTCCGCAAGCCGCTGCACAGCCACCCGTGGAAGATGTGGCCGTCGCTGTCGAAGATCAAGTTGAGCCGCCACCACCACAAGAAGACCTCACACGCCTCGAAGAAGGTATTGATTCCAACCTGGAAACCTCGCTCAATCTCGAGCGCGAAGATAAAGTCAACGTCGAAGAAATGGTGACGAACCAACAAGCGATTGGTAGCGAAATGGCTACCGAATCGATACCTCAAGATTCCTTCAAACAACTCGGTCAACCCGCTGACCTGATGACGGGTGGTACCCGCTGACCGATGTCGGTATCGGCACGCCGGGCGATGGCGGCGCGGGCGGTGCCATTGGCGGAAACCCATCATTGATGGGCCGCAGCGGCGCGACGCGCAATAAAATGCTTGAGCAAAACGGCGGTTCCAAGGAATCCGAATTGGCTGTGGCTCGCGGTCTCGCTTGGCTCGCCATGCAGCAACAACAAAACGGATCCTGGGTATTCGATGGCACGAGTGCCAACGAACTCGCTGGCAGTACCGCAATGGCATTGTTGCCCTTCTTTGCTGCCGGTCAAACGCACATTGCGAAACGTGGCGAAGAAAACAAGTACATCAAAAACGTGACGGCGGGCCTCGATGCTCTGCTTCGCTTGCAACAACAAGATGGTAGCTTCAAGGGTGGCGGCCACGGCAAGATGTACTCGCACGGCATCGCAACTGTTGCTCTCTGTGAAGCCTACGGCATGACGCAAGACCGCACGCGGCTTCAACGCCCCGCACAAGCGGCCGTCAATTACATCGTGGCCGCTCAAGGCGGTGATGGTGGCTGGCGTTACACTCCCAAACAAGATGGCGATACTTCCGTTGTCGGCTGGATGCTCCAAGGTTTGCAAAGCGCGAAACTCTGTAAAGATCTCGTGGTGCCCAAAGCATCCATCGAAGGCGGTCGAAAGTTCCTCAACAAAGCCGCAGCAGGTTCCTTGAAAGAAACCTACGGCTACACCGGTCCGGGTGCCTCACCCGCCATGACGGCAATCGGATTGCTTTGCCGCTATTACATTGATGGCTGGGGACCAAATAATCCTGGCATGCAAGCCGGAGTAAAGTTCCTCATGAAAAGCAAAATGCCGAACGCACAGGGTGCCCTCGACATGTACTACTTCTACTACGCAACACAAGTGGTTCACTACTTCGAAGGCGATGAATGGTACAAGGAATGGAACCCCAAGATGCGCGAGAAGCTCATCAGTATGCAAAATAAGGACAAGTCGAAGCAAAAAGAACTCGGCAGCTGGGAAAAAGATAGCAGCCACATCGGTAGCCATTGCGGTAAGCTTGGCACCACTTGCATGGCCTTGCTGACCTTGGAAGTTTACTACCGGCACCTTCCGCTCTACAAACGCGACTCCGGTGGCCAGAAAGAACTCGATCGCCGATAATCTGGAATCGAGAAATATTGTTAATGCCACTGGCTCGTGCTGTTCAAGCACGGGCCAGTGGCATTTCTGCTGACGGGAATTGCTAGCGCTGTCCACTACCGGTGTGTAAACCTGCGCCGAAGCTGTCTGGGGGGTTGTGCCTTGGGTGTGGAGTTCATCAGTTTTCCTCGCCCCAGAAAACGCAAAACGCGAATCCGTGCGACGCGATAATTCCACACACTGTCAAGAAGTCGGATCGCGCTATACACTTTAAAATTCCACGCTTTCGACTCTCATGAAATTTGAAACTCCTGTCACTTCCCACAAACTTCTATAATTCCGGCATTGAGGGCTTTCCTTCCATCTTTTCCGGAGTGTGTTCATGGATCCGCAGCAATTGAAGAAGATTATGGTGCCAGCACTGGCCATAGCTGGTGTCGTGGTGCTGGTCGGTCTGATTATCAGCTTCGGAGGCGGACCGGCTGATGAGCCGAATGCGGGCGGGAATGCGAAGAATCCACGGCAGAATGCGCCACAGAATACCCCATCGACAGATGACCAATTGAAGGTACCCGCCGATTCCGGCATGACCGCCGAGTTGCCGAATCTCGAAGCTCCCGAGTGGCAACCGATCGGCAGCGCCGGGCTAAAGAAATGGGATGTCGTCGTCGGCAGTAGATTGGAGGCTTCCCCGGCAAACGAAGTCGAAGTTCATTACACCGGTTGGCTCACCAACGGGAATGTTTTCGATAGCAGTTGGAGGCGCAATGAGCCGATTGCATTCTCACTGCGTGGCGTCATCGCAGGTTGGACACAGGGCATTCCGGGAATGCGTGTCGGTGGAATTCGCAGGTTATATATTCCGGCACCACTTGCTTATGGAAGTGAACAAAAAGGCAATTCGATCCCACCCAACTCGACTTTGGTATTCGAGGTGAAGTTGTTGCGTATAGTGAAGTAATCGCAACATCGAGTTGCGAAGTGAACACCACTCACCAGGATGAATACATGACAGCGATTCGCACTAGCGGCACGGCCCTGTTCCTGCTTGCACTGATCGGTTTCGCGCCGATCCACGCCGAAGACAAAAAGCCGAACATGAAGCTTCCCCCGCTCGATGCCAAGGAATGGAAGAAGCTCGAAAGTGGCATGAAAGTATGGGATGTCAAGGAGGGTAAAGGCACAGCTTGCCCCGCCGATGCCGAAGTCGAAGTGCATTACACCGGCTGGCTCACTAACGGCGAAGTTTTCGATAGCAGCCACAAACGCGGCGAAACGATTACGTTCCCGCTCAGCGGTGTGATTAAGGGCTGGACCACGGGCGTACCCGGCATGAAACCGGGCGGCATCCGTCGACTCATGATCCCGCCAGAACTCGCTTATGGTGCCCAAAAGAAAGGCCCAATCCCCGCGAACTCGACGCTGATTTTTGAAATCGAACTCATCAGTGTGAAAAAGTAAAGGCAATCGCTCGGATCGTACCGTGCGATTCCTTCTTGGAGTCGCACTTTTCTCTTCTCAATCTTCATCGAGTATCATCATGGCAGATCCATTTGCACTCCCCTCACTCACCGATCCTGGTTGGACCACGCGACCGGATGGCATGAAAGTTTGGGATGCCAAACTCGGAACCGGCGAAGCGTGCCCCGAAGGTGTGACAGTAACGGTACATTACACCGGTTGGCTCCTCGATGGCACGGTGTTTGATAGTAGCCGAAAACGCGGTCAAACCATTTCGTTCGGCCTGCACCAAGTCATCAAAGGCTGGACAGTCGGCGTACCGGGTATGCAACCCGGCGGCATCCGCTACTTGCACATCCCGCCAGATATGGCATATGGCAGCCGCGGTTCACCAGGGGCAATTCCCCCCAATGCGACGCTAGTGTTCGAGATCGAATTGGTTTCGCTTAAGAAGTGATGTGTTGGTTTGGTGAGTCCAACTCGCCAGCGACGAAGATATGAATCGTCACTGGCGCTGCACGAAAGTTTACTATTCCGGCAAGAACGAAACCACCGCACCCATTTCCGGTTTCAAATAGGAACCTGGTTCTTCGCCCTTCGGAAGCTGCACTTTCACGCGCACGCTGACGATGCTCTTCGAGCGGTTTGCGATCGGCATGATGCGATCGAGCTTGCCATCGTAAGTCCGCTCCGGAAACGCATCGGCTCGGATCCGACACGGTTGACCCAACTTCAGTTTAGAAATATCTCGCTCTGCAATTTCGACATCCACTTCGAGGTCGCGTAAATCGGCCATATCGCACACGGAACCCGAGGTGCCACCAAACGCCATGGGGTTTACGAGGTTCCACTGCTCCGCTTTCTTGCTGAGGATGGTGCCTTCAATCGGCGCTCGAATCTCGCAGTTATCGACGCGCCATTCCGCCTGTCGCACACGGGCTTCTGCAACGGCGACTTCGGCATCTGCTGCGTCATAGTCCGCGTGAACCGCAGCAATGCGTTCTGGCCGTGGGCCTTTCTCAAGAATCTCCAGCGTGACTTGGAGCCTGAGAGTGCGAGCTTTGGATGTAGTGAGATCAGCCTGTGCCTGTTGAAATTCCTTAGGCGAGATCCCCCCTCCACCTTTAAAGCTTCCAATTCGATCAAGTTCTTGCCTGGCACGGAGTTCGATCGCTTTTGATTCATCTATTTCCGCCTGAATTTGTTTGATTTCGATTGGTCGAACCGATTCGGGCTTTTGCTCATCCCACTTCGCTTTGGCGGCATCACGGCGTTGAATGGCTGCGAGTAAACTTTTCTTAGCTTCGTCGAGTGATGCTTGATAATTCGTCGCATCGAGTCTTGCTAAAACATAGCCCCGAGGATATTTTTTCCCTTCCACGAAGTTCAGTTCGATCAATCGTCCGCCCACATCAATCGGGCTCACGGCAATTTGTTGTGCCGGAATCAAGTACCCTTTCACTTCGAGTAGCACGCTTCCCGCTTCGACGGCCTTCGTGGACGTTGCCGATACCGATGTCGGGGCGTTATTGGAATTGGCCTGTTCGTTCTTGGTCGGTGCATTGCGATAGGTTCGCAATGCGATACCACCCCAGGCGAAAGCTAGCATCGCACAGAGTACCCACGGTAGCCACGAGACACTGCGGAGCAGCCCCTTCTTGGCGCCGTCGTTCCCACCCAAGCGAAGTTTCTGCACGCGCTCGCGCAACTCACCGTTCGCGGAGGGGGTCGGGGCTATCGGTGCCCGTACGACTACGGGCGGGGCTTCAACAGTGTTGTTCATCAGGCATACTCCCTATTAGTTGATTAACTTATTCCGATTCGCAGCACTTGGAACAACCAACATCGATTCTTCACACCGCACCCGAACTGAATTCGTAATCTGTTGATATGGCGCGAATCATAATCGTTACAGACGCATGGCACCCGCAAATGAATGGTGTCGTCCGAACTCTTGACACCACAACCCGAACGTTGCGGGGCTACGGCCACATCGTGGAAGTCATTGAGCCAACACCGTATTTTCAGGTTCCTATTCCATTCTACCCAGAAATCCGGCTCGCGGTTCCAGTACCCCACCGTGTTGGCGACCGAATGAGAAAGTTCTCACCGGATCATGTTCACATTGCCACCGAGGGTACGCTGGGTGTACTCGCCCGATCCTTCTGCCTCAAGTGGAAATGGCGCTACACGACTTCCTATCACACCCGCTTTCCGGAATATGTCCAACAACTCGTGCGATTCCCAAAGAGCTGGATGTATAGCTTGCTTAAGAAGTTTCATAATCGCGGTTCCGGAATTATGGTAGCTGCACCCTCACTCGAAGCGGAGCTGAAAGCACGCGGATTCACGGCACCCATTCGACGATGGTCGCGCGGCGTTGATCAGACGCAGTTCCGTCCGCAACCGCACATTACCAGTGGTTACGCCAAGCCCATTCAACTCTATGTGGGCCGAGTTTCCACGGAAAAAGGGGTCGAGGACTTTCTGAAATTAAATACGCCCGGAACGAAACTGATCGTCGGCGATGGGCCAGCCCGGATCGACTTGCAGCGCCGCTACCCGCAGGCCGTGTTCCTTGGCTATCGCACAGGCCAGGCACTCAGCGATTGTTATGCCATGGCGGATGTTTTCGTCTTCCCTAGCAAGACCGATACATTCGGGTTAGTGGTCGTGGAAGCGCTGGCCAGTGGGTTGCCGGTGGCAGCCTACCCCGCGACTGGCCCCATCGACATCATCACGCAACCGGGCCTCGGTGCGATCGATGAGAACTTAGGAATAGCAGTGGAAATCGCATTGCGAACCGGCAACCGTGATGCGTGCCTGCGCGAAGCGGCACGCTACACCTGGGACGCATGCACGAAACAATTTGAAAGCAACCTGGTACCGATTCGAGAGCGATAGGTGTGAGTTGGAAGAGTTGTTGATAGGACTTACGCAGTTGACTTGGTGGGGCGGCAGTGGGGCAAGTTTCCAACTTGACAGTTGACTTGGTGGGGCGGCAGCGGGGCAAGTTTCCAACTTGCCAGTGGCAACGCTGGCAAGTTGGAAACTTGCCCCACTTAAGCAGAAAGCCCCCAACTGCGCAACTCCTGGTTGAATGGAACTTTTCTATTTTTTTCAATTGGCAAAATTCTGGAATATTCCTCTGGTTTTTTCGTGAGAACTCCGTTAAACTGAAATATCCGTTGAGAGTGGACTCTACGGAGAGGAAGATCACGAAAGGGTTATTTTGGTTGGTTCGTCGGATTTGGTCCGCGTTGAACGGGTCACTTTTGAGCGAGAGGTCGGTATCGGTCACTTGAGCAACTCAACCGAGTTTCTAAAGTTTAGACAAAGACATATGAAAGTGTGAGAGTGCGAGAATGAGTCGATTTGTTCTGCTAGTCACATCTCAACGTCCCAGTCTCTGCCCGAGCTATTCCCATTCGTTTAAAAAGCTGTTCATCTCGGCATCTTCGCCGGCTTCCCTCAACTTTTATGCTGTCATGCTCCGAATTACAACCGTTCCGGAAGACGGGCCTCGGTCAGAATTCGTTGGTGTGCATCACTCCGCAGGGGCGGTGGCAGCCTGATGGGTGCGGTTCCCGCACGCCTTCGTTAACCTTCCGAACCGCCGTAGACGGCGGTGCATTAGTTGGATTTCGGCCACTCGCAAGAGAAATGCATTCGCATCGCGATGGCCCGTGAGAGGTTCGTATGAGCACGGTGAAGAATTTGTATGTCGGGAACTTGCCGTTCACGACAACATCCGAAGATCTGGCGACATTGTTCGGCCAGTACGGAACGGTTGTAAAGGCCCAAGTCATTATGGACCGCGACACCGGGCGTTCACGGGGCTTCGGCTTCGTTGAAATGACCGATGGCATCGAACAAGCGGTCGAAGCCACGAACGGCCTGGAATTCCAGGGGCGTCGCCTGACTGTCAACGAAGCTCGCCCACGTGAAGAACGTCCCCGTGGCGGCGGCGGTGGCGGGAGCTTCGGTGGAGGCGGCGGTGGCTACGGCGGTGGTGGCGGTGGTGGTGGCTACGGTGGAGGCGGCGGCGGTGGCCGTCGTGGCGGCGGCGGTAGCAGTGGTGGTGGTGGCTACGGCGGCGGTGGTGGCGGCTACGGTGGCGGCGGTGGCGGTCGTCGTGGTGGTAGCGGCGGTGGTGGTAGCGGCGGCGGTGGCGGCTACGGCGGCGATGGCTACTAATATCGACTGCAAATTGTAACAAAATACGGGGCGAGTGTTTGCATTGCGAACACTCGCCCCAAACTATTCCCTGGCGAAGTAGTCCGGACACGTCATGCCTAACTTCGCTTGTCGTAAAATCCACTGCGACTATCTTGAAGATCGTGTGAGCAGGAAGCGACAGCGAGTGATTCCTCTACTCAACAATTCTGACCGAGTGATGCTCGAACTGGCGCTGCGTGCTAACAAATCACTGAACTATTGAATTCTGATAATACTATCGCGTTTCTGGCTTGTTCGGCAGCGTCAATCATCTTCGTTCAGGGGCAGGCGGCTGGTGAAGTCGCCGGTTTTATAGCGTTCCAGTTGCCGACGGTAGTGGAAATTGCGGCGATCTTCCGAAGCAAGCTGCTTCATAATTGCAACTGCCTGCGCGCGATCTTTCAGGCGGAACTGCACCTCGGCGAGTGTATCGCGGTAGTGCCTCGCATCGGCATCGCTTTTCACCGCGGCTTCCGCGTAGACCAAGGCCGTGGGGAGTTCGCGCTGGCACGCGGCAGCAAACCAAGCTGCGAGATTTTTCGCCCAGGCACTTTCCGGGTTCTGCTTAATGATCTCGGCGTATCCGTTCCAAACCTTGCGGAAGAGCGCTTCCGCTTCTTTGGTTTTGCCGAGTTTATCGAGTTCGGGAATCATCGCGATGGCCAGTTCGGTGTTGCCTGGTGCTACGGTCAGCACTTCATCAGCCTTCGCAAGTGCCGCAGCGACTTTGCCCTCCGCGAGCAACTTGCGCGCGAGGTAGATGGGTTCGGTGAGTGGCACGCTGAGGTAGCCACTTCCGCTAACATACACGCGGCCTTCGCGGTGCAAGAACGAGTACCGGGAACGCATGTTCGATTCCAAGGCGGTATCGTAGTCGCGCAGGGTTGTGGAAGCGCGAGCCACTTGATTCCACACATTGCCAATGTTGCCATCGGGAATCCAGATGGTGCGTCGCAGTTCTTGCAATTCTCGCTTCAAAGTAGCGTGCGAAGCTCCACGTGTTACAAGTTCATCCATGAAACGCCCACGAAGTCGGGCATTGCCCAGTGGCACCAGATGCGCGAGTTCGAGCCGCTTTTTCCCTTCAGCTTCTTGGCCAGAGGCGATCAACGCTCGCCCTGCGAGGTAGAGCAGAATCGGATTATCCGGAAAGCGTTTCCAGCCTTGTTCGTAGATGCGCGCGGCCTCAGCGTGTTTGCCGGCATCGCTGAGCAGATCGCCGTGTTCCATCCACAATCGGAATTGCTCATCCAGGCCGAAGATCCAATTTCGAGAGGTGGAAGAATATTTTGAGGCATCCGATTTCGATAATGCGTCGGCACCGGCTTGGAGTGCGGAAATTGCATCCTTCGGTTTGTCTAGGCGAAGGTAGGCCTCGCAGAGTGCAAAGGCTTTTTGAAACGGATTCTCTGCCTGCATGAGTTGGACTTGCTTCTTTTCGGTCAATTCGATCATCGCAGTAATTTCCGCAGGCTTGAGCTTATTCCGAATGAGATCGCGGATTTGCACCATATGCACGCCGCCCGATTTGGTCGGCTCAGCCTTGCGCAGCACCGCCCACCAATATTTCGCGGCATCGGCATCGGCACCGAAGAGCACTTCAAACGGTTCTTGGCCCAAGTAGTTACGTAAATTGCTGCCGGGCTGCCGGCCGCCTCTGCCATTGACTTCATCGGCTTCGGCGAGCTTATTCCCCAGCACTTCCGCCGCTTGGACCGTGCGGCCCGCACTCACGGCAGCTTTCACAATTTGATTCACCTGGAAGCCATCGGAGTGCTTTACGCTCTCGGCAGCAGCGCTGAACAATTGTGCTGCGGCTTGCGTCTGGCCGAGTTGCGCGAACAACTGCGCTTTCTTCATGCGGTAAAGCGGGCCGAGCGTGGGTTCGTAGCGTTTGGATTCTTCGTTATCTTGCAGATCTTTCATGCCGAGTTCGATCGTCTTTTGCGCTTCGGCGAATTGAAATCGACTGACGTAAACATCGGTCACGACGTGCGGAGCCGATTGGCAACTTTTCATGCGCGCTATCGCTTCGAGAGGTTTGTTATTGAGGAACAACCCAACGGCACCAGAATCGGGCGACGTGAAAGAATCGGTTTCGGGCGAACTCTCGATAATCTCTTCCAGTACCTTCTCAGATTCCGCAGTTTTGCCCGCAAGTTTCAGGCGATAAGCCCGCAATCCCTCAATGCTGTTATATTCGCCATCGAGCGGGAGTTTGAGCAGATCGTTCCAAGCGTGTAGATCGAGCAACAATGCTTCGTGGTAGGCTCGATAGCCAGAGTCCGCGAGATAAAGTTCGCCGGAAATCTTCTGCGCCTTCTCGCTCTCGTTATTGGCATGAGCGAGTACCACGAGCGCGCGGGTGGCATACTCGGCGGTGTGCCCTTTGATGGTGCGAATGCGTTCGAGGTCCTTCGCCGCTTCTTTGCTGGTGCCACGGGCTGCGTGATAGGTTGCGAAATCCATGTGCCCTTCGGTATCTGGCCCGAGGGTGTTCAAGTGGAGTAA
>Ga0105045_10002271_pt1 | contig 16166 bp, 17 predicted proteins | sample MAT02_FD_78089 | JGI IMG/M metagenome (GOLD analysis project Ga0105045, IMG submission 78089) | Freshwater microbial communities from Lake Fryxell liftoff mats and glacier meltwater in Antarctica - MAT-02 (megahit assembly) | ecosystem: Environmental > Aquatic > Freshwater > Ice > Liftoff...
ATAAAGGTGCGTTGGCGCGATGCGCCGTGCATGCGGGCCAGCCATTCGCCAATACCCAACGCGTTGGACGCGGCAGCCGATGGCGAAGCCACCGGGGAAACTGCCTGGGCCAACACCGGAGCCAGCGGCAACAACGCCAGCACCGCCGAGACGGCAGCGCAGTACACGACCGGACGGAAACACAGTGCCATGGCCATCAACGGCCAACAGGCTCGAAAGTCGCATTGCGCAGGAAGCCCGCTGGCATCTGCAACGCGGACGTTCCACCGAATTGTCGATGCGCCGCCAGCAATTCATCGAGCCTCGGATCGCGCAGCATCACCGGCGGTGCCATCCCCGCAATCGTTGCGCCAGCCGTCGCCGGTGCCTGGTTGACAGGTGACGTTGCCAGCACAGGTGCCAAAGCAGGGTTGAGGGTTCCCAGATGCCAGCCAAGGACTGCCACGGCCATCAACGAGGCGGCGGCCGCGAGCCATTTCCATCGCACCACCGCATCGTTGGCAGCTTGTGCGGCCAGCACCGGCATGACCAGCGCTTGCACCGACTCCACCGGACGGACCCGTATCGGCTCGACAACCGGTACTGCGCCATCCCCGACAACCCGATTCGGCACACCAGGGGGCTCGGCCTGGGCAAGCCGCTCCCGAAAACGCGCCATGAACGCCTGATCGCGACCGCAATCGGCCAGGTCGGGGCAACGCAACACATCGCCAACCAGGTGATAGGTGTGCCAGGCTCCACGTGCCTCGCCGGAAACTGACATCAGCGTCACGGTGTGGGCCAGCGCATCGCCGTCCAGTTGCCCATCGGCCAGAGCGGAGATCCGCTCGCATAGCAACTGCCGTTCATCTTCATGCATGTCTCATCCCCTCGAAAATCTCTACCATCGCTTGCCGCCCTGGTTTTCCAACAAGGGCCGAATACGGACCGACACCGCCTCACGGGCACGAAAGATGCGAGAGCGGACGGTACCGATCGGGCAATTCATCGCTTCCGCAATTTCTTCATAAGTCAAACCTTCGATCTCGCGCAGGATCAGAGCTTCCCGCAGATCGGGCGGCAATGCCTCCATCGCCGCGTTGACCATGGCACCGATTTCCTTGGCGGCGAGCACCGTTTCGGGTGTCTCATCGTCTATTGGTTCATTTCCGGGCCGGGAAGTTTCATCGTCGTCATCCGAAGTGCGCCAGGCAGCCTCAGACACGGTCGGATCGCGCTTGAGTTCCATCAGCGCCTTCTTGGCGGTATTCACGGCGATGCGGTACAGCCAGGTGTAAAACTGCGCGTCACCGCGGAACTGGTGCAGTGCCCGGTAGGCGCGGATGAAAGTCTCCTGCGCAATGTCCTCGACCAGATCGACGTCGCGCACCATACGGCCGATCAGACGCTGGATGCGCCGTTGGTATTTGACCACCAGCAACTCAAAGGCATGGGAATCCCCGGCCACGGTGCGCGCAACCAGCGCCCGGTCACTGTCTGGCTCGGGAGGGTCAGCTGTTGCCTCGGCCGTATCGGATTCTGACGTCATGGATGCGCCGCCTGCGTGGACGCCGCGGTAACAGCGCGCCGCTGCGCGTCGGCGACCATGGCGCGACGCACAGCGAGCCACTGCCCGGGCTCCGACGATTGCGCGAGCCAGAGCCATCGGCTGACACCCGTCTCGACAACAAACCGGACCAGCAATCCCGACTGAATGTCCATTCGCAGATGGACGACGCCACGCTGCGGATCACCGGATCCCTCCCACCACCAAGCCACACCGTCCCACCCGAGCTGCCCCGATTGCGTCAGCGGAAAATGCCATCTGGCGTAACCTGCGGCCCCTGCCGTCACCAGCAGACCCACCCACGGTCGCCAGTCGCCCGGCGTGGCCATGGCCAGCCATGCCAGGTCCATGCAGAGCGCCAGGCACAGCATGAGCACCAGAGCGCGATACAGGAAGATCGGCGCCGACAGCGGATACCGCACCGCTGGTGCCTGGACCAGAGGGTTGGAGGCGGAATCAGGCAGCTCGGAACCCATGCGGTCGGCCGGCCATCAAGTCAGAAGCGACGAAAAACCAGGGACCCGTTGGTTCCGCCAAAGCCGAAATTATTCTTGAGCGCCACATCAATCTTCATGTCGCGCGCCGTGTTGGCGCAGTAATCCAGGTCGCATTCCGGGTCCTGGTTGAAGATGTTGATGGTCGGTGGGCTCTTTTGATGGTACACAGCCAGCACCGTGAATACCGATTCGATACCGCCGGCACCGCCCAGCAAGTGCCCGGTCATCGACTTGGTGGAGTTCACCACCACCTTGTGCGCCCGCTCGCCCAGGGCAGCCTTGATCGCATTCGTCTCGTTAATGTCACCCAACGGCGTCGAAGTGCCGTGGGCATTGAGGTAGTCGACCTGGTCGGGGTTCACACCGGCATTGCGCAAGGCACCCAGCATGGCGCGACGAGGCCCGTCCATGTTCGGTGCGGTCATGTGGCCTGCATCGGCGCTCATGCCGAAACCCGCCAGTTCGGCATATATCCTGGCACCGCGGGCCTGTGCATGCCCGAGTTCCTCCAACACCATCACGCCGGCGCCCTCACCCAGCACGAAGCCGTCGCGATCACGGTCAAACGGGCGTGACGCGGTGGCCGGGTCATCGTTGCGGGTAGACAGGGCGCGCATTGCAGCGAACCCACCGACACCCAGCGGCGACACGGTGGCCTCGGAACCGCCGGCCACCACGACGTCGGCGTCCCCATATTCGATTATCCGGCCCGCTTCGCCTATGCTGTGCAATCCGGTGGTGCAGGCAGTCACGATGGCCAGGTTCGGGCCTTTGAAGCCAAAGCGGATCGACACATGGCCTGCGATCATGTTGATGATCGACGCAGGAACGAAAAACGGTGATATGCGTCGGGGTCCCCGCAGACGCAACTCCTCGTGGGTCCCCTCGATCATCGGCAACCCGCCGATGCCGGACCCGATGACACATCCGATCCGGATCGCCAGTTCATTGTCCAAAGCGTCGCCGACCGGAAGCCCGGCATCTGCCACCGCCTGCGCCGCAGCCGCAATGCCGTAGTGGATGAAGGTATCCATCGTGCGCGCATCCTTGGCGCGGATGTAGGACTCCAGGTCGAAATCACGCACTTCGCCGGCAATCTTGCAGGAGAAATTCGACGCGTCGAACTTGGAGATGGTGTCGATGCCCGATTTGCCGGCCAGCAGATTGGCCCAGGCATCGGATACGGTGTTTCCTACCGGGCTGATGCAGCCCAAACCGGTGACGACAACGCGACGACGGGACATGAGATTCAAAACCTATTGTAATTGGCGACACGCTGTCCACCGGGCCGTATCCGATCCGGTTGCGCGTTGCAACGCTTCACGCGCAACACGGCTGTCGCCTGCCAGCACCCGATTCGAACACGGCCAAGCGACCGGGCCGCTTACGCTTTCTGGTGGGTGTTCGCGTAATCGATGGCGTTTTGCACGGTCGTGATTTTCTCAGCATCCTCATCTGGAATCTCGATGCCGAACTCGTCTTCCAGCGCCATCACGAGTTCAACCGTATCAAGCGAGTCGGCACCCAGATCGGCCACGAAGGCCTTTTCATTGGTGACCTGCGCTTCCTCAACGCCGAGTTGTTCTGCAATGATTTTTTTGACACGCGCTTCAATATCGCTCATGGAGTCCCTCAAAGGGTTGTAAAAGAATCTGTGATTTTAGCCACCTTGGCGCTCGCGCCCCCCAGTAACTGCCGGCCAGACAACCCGGCGCAAAAACACACTCGCACACCTACATGTACATGCCACCGTTGACATGCAGTTCCTGCCCGGTCACATAGGCCGCCTGCGCCGATGTCAGATAAACCACGGCATGGGCCACCTCCTCGGGCGTGCCCAGCCGACCAAGCGGAATCTGGCCGAGCAAGGCCTGCTGCTGCTCCGGCGTCAGCGTAGCTGTCATGTCGGTGGCAATGAATCCCGGAGCAATGCAGTTGACCGTGATATTGCGCGAGCCCAGCTCACGCGCCAATGCGCGCGTCATGCCGGCCACACCGGCCTTGGCAGCAGCGTAGTTGCTCTGTCCGGGGTTACCCGAGGCACCAACCACCGACGTGATGTTCACGATGCGTCCGTAGCGCTGCTTCATCATGACCCGCATCACGGCGCGGCTCATCTGGAACACGGCCTTGAGGTTGGTGTCGAGCACTGCGTCCCAGTCCTCATCCTTCAGGCGCATCGCCAGCATGTCACGCGTGATGCCAGCGTTGTTGACCAGCACCTGCAAGCCGCCATGCTGCTGCACGACCCGTGCGATCAATGCCTCGGCCCCTGCCGTGTCGTTGACGTCCAGCACCGCGCCTGAGCAGCCGTCGAACGCCGAAAGTGCCTCGGTGATCGCCGCTGCGCCTGCCGCAGACGTTCCGGTGCCGACAACCACAAAACCGTGCTGGGCCAAGGCTAGTGCGATCGCGCGCCCGATGCCACGGGACGCACCGGTCACCAGCGCCACTTGGCGGGAATTCGTGTCACTCATCCCTTGTCTCCTGCAAGAATGTGCTGCGCCTGTTGCACGGTCAACGGGTCGAACATCGGCAAACCGGTCAGACCGGCATCGATCCGACCCACCATACCCGCCAGCACCTTGCCCGGACCGCATTCGACAATGTGCGCCAGCCCCCTGGCCTTGAGCGCCAGCATGCATTCGACCCAACGCACGGCACCAAAGGCCTGGCGAAACAACGCATCGCGAATCCTGTCGGCATCAACCTCTACCGCGACATCGACATTGTTGAGCAGCGGGATCTTCGGCGTCTGGAACGGGATCTGCTCCAGCGCCGCGCGCAGCTTTTCGGCGGCAGGCCGCATCAGGCTGCAATGGAACGGCGCGGAAACCGGCAACAACATCGCGCGCCGAGCGCCTTCGGCCTTGAGCGCCTCACAGGCCTTCTCGACCGCCAGCTTGCTGCCGGAGATCACGGTCTGTCCCGGATCGTTGAAATTGGCTACCTCCACCACCTCGGGCGAAGCGCGCCCGAACGCGCCCTGCACCACTGCACAACAAGCGCGCACTTTGTCCGAGGACAAACCCAATACCGCAGCCATCGAGCCCTGGCCCACCGGCACCGCATCCTGCATCGCCTGCGCCCGCAGACGCACCAGCGGTGCCGCCTGCGCCAGCGTCAGTGCGCCGGCAGCCACCAGGGCGGCATATTCACCCAGGGAGTGCCCCGCCACTGCGGCAGGTGCCTGGCCGGTGCGCGCCATCCAGGCACGAAACGCCGCAACGCCGGCGACCAGCATGACGGGCTGTGTGTTGGTGGTCAGCGCCAACGCCTCCTTCGGTCCTTCGTGGATCAGCTTGCCGATATCCTGACCCAAGGCGTCCGAGGCTTCCTGGATCGTTTGCGTGACCACAGGGTCGTCGCCCCATGCATCCAGCATACCCACCGACTGCGAGCCCTGGCCCGGAAAAACAAATGCAAATGGCTTCATGGGATGTTGCTTCAGGTGCACCGTCGCGCGTGGCACGCGCTGGAGCAACGATGCGCAAATTACAAACGAAGGAGCACCGAGCCCCAGGTAAAGCCACCGCCCACGCCTTCGAGCAGCAGCAACTGCCCCGGCACGATGGCACCCTCTCGCACACCAACGTCCAGCGCCAGGGGAATGGATGCGGCCGATGTATTGCCATGCCGATCCACCGTCACCATGACTTTGTCCATGCCCAGCTTGAGGCGTTTGGCCGTGCTTAGCAAAATGCGGATATTGGCCTGATGTGGAACCAGCCAATCGAGGTCCGCCGCGGTCTTGCCCGCCTTGGCGAGCACCGCCTGCGCAGAAGTTTCCAGTACGCCCACTGCCAGCTTGAACACCGCCTGGCCATCCATCCTGAGCAGGGGATCTCCCACCACCTGACCGCCAGACACGCTGCCAGGCACACAGAGGATGCCGACATGCTTGCCATCGGCATGCAGATCGCTGGCCAGAATGCCAGGCGTGTCGGACGCTTCCAACACGACCGCGCCGGCACCATCGCCGAACAACACGCAGGTGGTGCGATCGTTGAAGTCCAGGATGCGCGAGAACACCTCGGCACCCACGACCAGCGCCTTGTGGGCCGCGCCGGTCTGAATCATCGCGTCGGCCACGCTCAGCGCATAGACAAAACCGCTGCAAACCGCCTGCACATCGAACGCTGCACCGCCTGGCGCACCGAGCTTGTGCTGCAAGATGCAGGCGGTCGAGGGAAAGACCATGTCCGGCGTGGACGTGGCCACGATGATCAGGTCGATCGCATCGGCAGCCACGCCTGCGGCTACGAGCGCCTGGCGCGAGGCCTGGAACGCGAGATCGCTGCTGCACACGTCGGGAGCCGCAAAGTGCCGAGCCCTGATACCCGTGCGTTCGACAATCCATTCGTCGCTGGTTTCGACGCCTTTGGCGGCGAGTTCCTGAACCAGGTCGGCATTGCTGAGTCGGTGCGGTGGCAAATAGCTGCCGGTGCCGGTGATACGGGAATAGCGTCTCATCTGATGTCGGTGGCCGATCGCGCCATCATGGTGCCGACGCCGTGCCAGCCAACAAAGGCGCGGCATGGGCTATTCGCGCCTGTACGCGATCGAGCAAGTTGTTACGAGCTGCATCATACGCGCGCACCAACGCATGCTCGAACGCCAGCTGGTCTGCGGAACCATGGCTCTTGAATACCAGACCCCGCAAACCCAGCAACGCAGCTCCGTTGTAGCGCCGATAGTCGACCCGCCGCCGGAAGGCCGCGAGTACCGGGTAGGCTACGACAGCGGCAATCTTGCGCAGCGGATTGCGCGAAAACTCTGCGCGCAGAAATCCGCCAATCATGGCGGCCACACCTTCGGTAGCCTTGAGCGCGACATTGCCGACAAACCCATCGCACACGACGATATCGACCTCGCCTTTGAAGATGTCGTTGCCTTCGACATTGCCCACGAAATTCAGGTCACCGGCACTGGATGCGGCACGCAGCAACGCACCGGCTTTCTTGATCGTCTCGTTGCCCTTGATGACTTCCTCGCCGATGTTGAGCAGTCCCACGGTCGGTTGACTCACGTTGCCCAGCGCCGACACCAGGGCCGAACCCATCACGGCAAACTGCAACAGGTGTTCGGCCGTGCAATCGACATTGGCACCGAGATCGAGCACGGTGGTGGCACCACCCAGGGCGTTGGGCAATTGCGTGGCGATTGCCGGTCGGTCAATCCCGTCGCAGGTCTTGAGCAGATAGCGCGATATCGCCATCAGAGCGCCGGTGTTGCCGGCCGAAACCGCCGCTTGCGCCCGCCCGTCGCGAACCTGCTGCACAGCCACGCGCATGGACGAATCCTTCTTTCGCCGCAAGGCAACCTCGATCGAGTCCTCCATGCCCACCACCTCGGTGGCAGCAACGATGGTCACGCGCGGATCGGTGAATGTGCCGATGGACTCAGGCAAGCCGACCAACAGGAGCCGCGCCTGCGGATGCTGCTCGAGGAAACGCCGACAGGCAGGCACGGTGACGGAGGTGCCGTGGTCACCACCCATGCAATCGACGGCAATGGTGGTCATCGCGTCAGAATGGGCCAAGGTGAATCATGCAGGGGCGCTCAGCGCAGCCGAAAACACAAAACCCGATGCTATTGACAAAACAGCATCGGGCTCCTGATTCAACAGTCGATTCAGTCTTCGGACTTGGTCTTGACGACCTTGCGTCCACGATAGAAACCGGTCGGGCTGATATGGTGGCGCAGATGGATTTCACCGGTGGTCGCCTCGACTGCGATGCCTGGAACGGTCAGGGCGTTGTGCGAGCGGTGCATGCCCCGCTTGGAGGGGGATTTCTTGTTTTGCTGGACGGCCATTGTCGGCTCCTTGGCGTTGGCATGACACGCGCCATCGAAGCGCCGCCATGCGGGTTGGGTCTGAAAGCACCTGTCTGGCGCGAAGCCAGCGAGTATAGCGCAACTAGTCGGCCAACTCCCCTCCGCCCTTGCGCAGCAGCGCCAGTGCAGCGAATGGCGCAGGCCGCCTTTCGGCCGTTGCGTCGAATCCGGGGTCTTGCGCTGAGAGTTGCGGCAAAGTGGGGCAGGTGTCGTGGCGCGCGATCAACGGCATGGCCAGCACCAACTCATCCTCGATCAGCGCGAACAGATCGAAATCCGGGGAATCGACCAGCAGATCTTCCGGCGCATCGTCGTCTTGCTGCTCGGCCGTTTCTTCGTCGGGCACGAACCGGTACCACTGGTCCACCTGCACCGGTATCTGCACTGCTTCCAGGCAGCGTTGGCACACCAGCGCCAATTCTGTATGCAGGTGCAGATGCAGCCAGGGCGTCATCGACGCGACGCCACCGTCTCGCCCCTGACCCTGGGCAGTCCATGTCACGGTCGACTGCGCACCGCCGCCGACGCATTCCGATGCCACCCGTGCAAAGGCCGACAGCGCCAGCGTACCGCCTGCCTCGCCCGCGTTGCGCGCAAAGGCTCGCACATCCAGATGCCGGCTCGGGCTTTGCGGGCTGCGTTTTTCCATGTCGGCAGTGTAAGAGAATCGGGCCATGTTGCCTGACATGACTCCTCGCCTCATACTCGCGTCGACCTCCGCCTACCGGCGCGAATTGCTTGAACGGCTGCGGACGCCGTTCGAGGTCGCAGCGCCCGATGTGGACGAAACGCCGATGCCCGCAGAGCGGCCGCAACAGCTGGCCTGCCGCCTGGCCATGGCCAAGGCGCGTGTCGTGGCCGCGCAGCACCCGGGTGCGGTGGTGATCGGTTCCGATCAGGTCGCCGACCTGAACGGCCATGCGCTGGGCAAACCCATGGTGCATGCCGCAGCGGTCGAACAACTGCGCCGGATGCAGGGCCAAACAGTGATCTTCCACACCGCTGTGGCTGTGGTCCACCTAGACCGCCAATTCGGACAGATGGACCTGGCCCGGGTCACAGTGCGATTCCGCGACTTGCGCGATGCCGAGATTGAGGACTATTTGCATGCCGAGCAGCCCTACGACTGCGCCGGCAGCGCCAAGAGCGAAGGGTTGGGCATCGTGTTGCTCGAATCCATCGACAGCGACGATCCGACCGCGTTGATCGGATTGCCGCTGATCCGCACCTGCCGCATGTTGCGCGCTGCGGGCTTGCGCTTTCCGGGTGCCGCATGACTGCATCGAACCGGGTCGGTCGGCTGCTGCTGGTACCTGCGCCGCTGGATTTCGGTTGTGAACCCATGGCGGCGCTGCAGGACGTGCTGCCCAACGGCACCATCCGCACTGCGGCGCGCCTGCAGCACTGGATCTGCGAGAACGCCAGGTCCACGCGCGCCTACCTGAAACGGATCGATGCCGTCACGCCATTGGCCCAGCCGTTGCAGAGCCTGGTGTTGCAAGAGCTGCCCCGCGAGGTGCACAAGAAGGGCGACCATCGCATTGCATTCGATGCCCGACCCCTGCTGGCACCCGCCTTGGCCGGGCATGACATCGGCCTGGTCAGCGAAGCGGGCATGCCGGCGATTGCCGACCCGGGCGCATCGGTGGTGCGCGCCGCCCACGCGCTGGGACTGACAGTGACTCCTTTGGTGGGGCCGATATCGCTGATGCTGGTGCTGGCTGCCAGCGGGCTGAACGGACAAGACTTTGCCTTCGTAGGCTATCTTCCACAGGAGACTGTGGGCCGCGCCCAACGTATCCGCGCGCTCGAACAACTGGCCTTGTCCACGGGACAGACTCAGCTGTTCATCGAAACGCCGTACCGCAACGCCACCATGCTGCAGGCCCTGCAGCAAAACCTGTTGCCAACCACCCGCCTCGCCGTCGGCAGCGGCTTGACCTTGCCACAGGCTCAGGTGCGCTGCCTGCCTGCAGGACATTGGCAGGGCGCGGGCACCATGGTGCAGAAGAACATTCCGGCCGTTTTCGCCATCGGCCGCTGACATCGAGACTTGGCCGATGGCGATTGCCTCTCACGCTCAGTGGAACGCCGACATGGAACGCGCCGCTCGCACCGCGCCATCACCGATGGAAGCGCCAAACCGCTTGGCCAGCCGCTCGGCCAGATTCTCACGCCGGGTGTAGTCGATGATGTCCTCCGACTTGACGATCTCGCGCGCAACGAAATCCAGGCTGCCCAGCTGATCGGCCAATCCCAGTTCGATCGCCTGCTGACCAATCCAGAACAGGCCACTGAAGGTTTCCGGCGTTTCTTTGAGGCGATCGCCACGCCCGGCCTTGACGGCGTCGATGAACTGCTGATGGATCCTGTCGAGCATTTGCTGCGTAAACTCGCGTTGGCGCTCGCTCTGCGGGCTGAACGGATCGAGGAATCCCTTGTTTTCGCCCGCCGTCATCAGGCGTCGCTCGACGCCAAGCTTGTCCATCAGCCCGGTGAAGCCGAAACCATCCATCAGCACACCGATACTGCCAACGATGCTGGCCTTGTCAACGAAGATGCGATCGGCCGACACCGCCACGTAATAGGCGGCCGACGCACAGGTTTCCTCGACCACGGCGTACATTGGCTTGTTGTGCTTGGCCTTGAGTCGGCGCAACTCGTCGTTGATGATGCCGGCCTGCACCGGGCTGCCGCCAGGCGAATTGATCAGCAACACCACCGCTTGCGCCCCGCTATCTTCGAAAGCAGCGCGCGCCGCGTTGATCACCACCTCCGCGCTGGCCTCGCCGCCCGATGCAATCTCGCCCTTGATCTCCACCAAGGCGGTGTGCGGCGTGGACACTTCTGGCATCGGCGCACCGCGCAGCACAGCCACCCAGACCACAAATATCAGGAAGGCCAGCCATGACAGGCGCACGAAATTGCGCCAGCGCCGCGCAGTGCGCTGCTCGGCCAGTGAAGCAAACGCCAGTTTTTCCAGCGTCGCCCGCTCCCAGCCCGGTTTGCCTTGCCCGGGACCCGCCCCGTCCACCGCAGCATTGGACTGCGCTGACCGGGAAAGCGAACCGTCATGCGGGCGATTGGAATCGAAGGTGGGTTCAGTCATGTCAGTACTCAATGGTTCTCAAGTTGTGGGCAGTATGCCAGCGCACGGTGCCATCGTTTTCATCGACGGCAATTTTCACCAGGCCACCCCGGCAGGGCCCGCCCTGGCATGTCCCTGTCCGTGGTTGGTACATCGCGCCATGGGTTGCACAGATCAACCAATGGCCAGTGATGTCAAAGAAGCGGTCGGGTTGGTAGTCCATCTCCATCGGCACATGGCTGCACCGGTTCAGGTAGGCATGCACCTCACCCGCATACCGGATCGCGAACGCGCGGCAGGTTTGCCCTTGGTACACCACGTCGAATGGTACCGCCAGACCGCTGTCGACCAACTCGGCAGATGCGCACAGGGCAACAGCCTGCTTCGCCACCTTCAGGCATTGGCCAGCAGCCAGTCTCGCAATTGCGCCACCGAATGCGCCACGAACAACGGGCCCCATTCGGGGAACCCCTCGCTGGCGTGCGCGCCATAACTCACCGCCACGCTTGCACAGCCGGCATTGCGCGCCATTTGCAGGTCATGGATGGTGTCCCCGACCATCAGCACCCGCCCCGGATCGAGTCCAAATTCACGCATCAGCTCCTGCAACATGCGTGGATGCGGCTTGCCTGCAGTCTCATCGGCAGTGCGTGAGGCGTCAAAGACCCCTTGCAGCTGGACCGCGTTGAGCGCAGCGTCGAGTCCGGCGCGGCTTTTTCCGGTCGCCACGGCCAGGTGGTGGCTACGCTGGCGCAGTTCGGCCAGCAAAGACAACACGCCGTCAAACAGACTGATGTCGTCCTGGTGGACCCGGTAGTAGGAACGGTAACGCGCGCCTAGTTCAGGATATTTTTCCGGCGGCACATCCGGAGCCGCATGCGCCAGGGCCTGCATCAGACCCATGCCAATCACGTAGGAGGCGGCCTGGTCGGTCGGCACGGTGCCACCCACGTCGCGCACTGCCGCCTGGATGCATCGGGTGATGAGGGCGGTGGAGTCATACAAGGTACCATCCCAGTCGAATGCAATCAGGTCGAAAACCCGGCTGCGCCCGTGGCGGAAAGTGCTCGGAAGTGGCGTGGCCTCACGTGGTGCTGGGAATGGCATGATCGAGAAACGATGCGAGTTCGGGTGGCAAAGGAGCCTGCAGCAACACAGGCTCGCCCGTGCCAGGATGACGGAACTGTAACCGCCACGCGTGAAGGAACATGCGTCGCAGGGCTATCGACGCACCAGCGCGCTGCAACGATTTGTTCAACTCGAAGCGACCATACTTGTCGTCGCCCACGATCGGCATGCCCTGGTCGGCCAGGTGGACCCGGATCTGGTGCGTGCGACCGGTCTTGATGGTCACCTCGAGCAACGAATAGGCCGCGTTGGCGCGGGCCACCCGCACCAGCGACAGCGCAGGCATCGCATCGGGATGCGCCGGATCGACCACTGCGACCCGCCGCTCGCCATCGGGCAGAAGATATTTGTGCAAAGGCTTGTCCAGCACCTTCAGGCCTTGGGGCCATTGACCCGCCACCAGCGCCAGATAGGTCTTGCCGGTTGCCCGATCGCGAAACTGTTCCTGCAGTTTTTTGAGCGCACTGCGCTTCTTGGCGACCAGCAAAATGCCGCTGGTCTCGCGATCGAGCCGGTGCACAAGCTCCAGCGTGCGGGCCTGGGGTCGCGCCATGCGCAATTGCTCGATGACGCCAAAGCTCACGCCCGACCCGCCATGCACCGCCGTGCCGGCCGGCTTGTCGATTGCCAGCAGGTGATCGTCCTCCAGCAGCACCGGGAACTCCCGCGCAGGCGCAAAACTGCCGCCCCCGCCGCCCGCCTGCACCATCTGCGCCCGCGCGTCGGCTGCAGAAGAGGTTCTCACCGGCGGCACGCGAACCTGGTCGCCCGCCTCCAGCCGACGCTCGGCGCTGACACGCCCCTTGTTGATGCGCACCTCGCCGCTGCGGATGATGCGGTAGATATGGGTCTTGGGCACGCCTTTGAGGTGGCGCATCAGGAAATTGTCCAGCCGCTGGCCGCCATCCTCGTCATCGACTTGCAGGATGGTGACCTGGGGTGTTTGCACCGGCAATTTGCCCCCTATAATGAGATTCACTAGCGTTGCGCTGCAAGTGGTTGATTTGTCTGGAGTTTAGTCCACACACCCCAAGAGCCGCGCTGGAAGGTCGATGCCACCCGCTTGCCAGCACGACAGACCACAGACCACAGTCTGTGGTGGTCTGACCAGCGAGCGGGTATGCCGACGCTTTGAATCACTGATATGGAAAACCCAGTTCTGCCAGACTCGCGCTGGCAGACGGATGTAAGCGAAATGTTTGTTCCGATAGGCCTGATCCTGACCTGCATGCAACGCCTTTGGGCCTGGCCGTGCCATGTCAGCCGGCCTGTCCCATCGGGTCGGCAAGACCATCCTGTCTTGCCTATCCCGATGCGCCACCTGCAAACGCATCCCCTCGCCCTCGTCCCCGTGCCAACGCCCCGACTCGCAACCTGAGTCCGGGCCCGCGGCAATTCCCATCGTTTCGAAGTGTTCGTCTGGCATCGTGTGCTCGTCATGAGCAGGTAAAGGGTCGAAAGACCACGCGGAAATCCGAGGCAACGCCATCGCGCAGCGCCACACGGTTCCGATGCAGGAAACAGGAACGCTACCCATGAAACGGATGCTGATCAATGCCACCCAGGTGGAAGAACGCCGGCTGGCCATCGTCGACGGGCAAAAACTGCTCGACTATGAAATCGAAATTGAAGGGCGCGAACAGCGCAAAGGCAATATCTACAAGGCGGTGGTGACCCGCGTCGAACCGTCGCTCGAAGCCTGCTTCGTCGACTACGGCGAAGACCGCCACGGTTTTCTGCCATTCAAGGAAATCTCGCGCCAGTATTTCGCGCAAGGCGTGCAGGCCAATGGCGCGCGCATCCAGGACGCGATCCGCGAAGGCCAGGAATTGGTGGTGCAGGTGGAGAAGGAAGAACGCGGCAACAAGGGTGCCGCCCTGACCACCTTCATCTCACTGGCCGGGCGCTACGTGGTGCTGATGCCCAACAACCCGCGTGGCGGCGGCGTCTCGCGCCGCATCGAGGGCGACGACCGCGCCGACCTCAAGGAGGCGCTGGACCAGCTCGAATACCCGAACGGCATGAGCATCATCGCGCGGACTGCCGGCATCGGCCGCAGCGCACCCGAGCTGCAGTGGGACCTGAACTACCTGCTCAAACTCTGGAACGCGATCGACGGCGCCGCCAAGGGCGGCAAGGGCGCGTTCCTGATCTACCAGGAATCGTCGCTGGTGATCCGCGCGATCCGCGACTACTTCAACCATGACATCGGCGATATCCTGATCGACACTGACGACGTGTATGACCAGGCACAGCAGTTCATGGCGCATGTGATGCCCGAGCATGCTGCCCGCGTCAAGCGTTATCGTGACGACGCGCCACTGTTCTCGCGCTTCCAGATCGAGCACCAGATCGAGTCGGCCTATGCCCGTATCGTGCAGCTGCCCAGCGGCGGCGCGATCGTCATCGACCACACCGAGGCCCTGGTCTCGGTCGACGTCAATTCGGCGCGTGCGATTCGCGGCGGCGATATCGAGGAAACTGCAACCCGCACCAACCTGGAGGCCGCCGATGAAGTGGCGCGCCAGATGCGGCTGCGCGACCTCGGCGGCCTGATCGTGATCGACTTCATCGACATGGAAGAGAGCCGCAACCGTCGCGAGGTCGAAAACCGGCTGCGCGATGCCCTGCGCCAGGACCGCGCTCGCGTGCAGTTTGGCTCGATCAGCAAATTCGGCCTGATGGAGATGAGCCGCCAGCGCATGCGCCCGGCGCTGAGTGAAGGTGCCTCCATCCCCTGCCCACGCTGCGGCGGCTCGGGCCACATCCGCGACACCGAAAGTTCGGCGCTGCAGATTCTGCGCATCATCCAGGAGGAATCGCTCAAGGACAACACCGCATCGGTGCTGTGCCAGGTGCCGGTCGATGTGGCCTCGTTCCTGCTCAACGAGAAGCGCACCGAGATCACCAAGATCGAGCTCAAGCAACGCATCAATGTGCTGATGGTGCCCAACAAGACGCTGGAGACACCCAACTACAAGCTCACCCGCCTCAAGCACGACGATCCGCGCCTGGACAACATCGAAGCAACCTACAAACTGGCGGACGAGCAGGAAGACCCTACCGCAGTCACCCGCCGCGCACAGGAACCCACCAACCGCCAGACGCCGGTGATCAAAGGCGTTTTGCCCGACGCGCCGGCACCGGTGGCCGTACCCAAGGCTCCACCAGCGGTAGCTGCTCCAGTGGCAGAACCTGCCAAGCCGATGGCAAGCCCCGCACCTGCCGCAACGGCTCATACCCCAGCCGAACGCGGCTTCCTGGGCTGGATCAAGAGCCTGTTTGCGGCACCGGCACCGGTCACGGCACCGACGCCGATGGCAACGCCAGGCACTCAGCACGATGGCAAGAAAGATGGCCGGGCGGACGGACGCGGGACCCGCGACGCACGCCGCAGCGAAGGCCGTGACGGCACGCCGCGCGCTGACGGGCGAGATGCATCGCGTGGCGAAGCCCGCAGTGACGGACGCAGCGATGGCCGCACGCGTGGTGGGCGCGGCGGTCGCGGTCGCAGCGATCGATCTGGTCAGAGCCCGCGCGAGCGCATGGACGCCAACGGCATGCCAGTGGCAGCAGATGCAGGTGCGCAGGCCGGTCCGTCGGGCGTAGTAGCGGACGACAGCGGCCGCAACGAGCCCCGTGCCGACCGTCCGCCACGCAATGGACGGGGTGGGCGCGGTGAACGCAGTGAGCGGGGCGAACACCAGGAGCGCGGTGAGCGTCCCGAGCGTCAAGAACGTGGCGATCGTGCTGAACGCAACCTGAACACTGACCGTCCGATGCAGGATGCGACCGGCCAAAACGACCAGAACGGCAATGGCGAGACCGTGAGCAACGACTCCCAGCCGCGCGAGGCACGCGAAGGCCGCGGGGAACGCCAGCAACGCGACCGTCGCCCACGGGGCGACCGTGGCAGCGAGCGTGGCGAGCGCAGCACCCAAGCGGCCGTCAATGGCTTGGCGGCGGACAACCGTCCGTTCGACGACGCCGCGTCGGCGCCAAAACCATTGGCGGCGAACCTGGCTGACGAAGGCCGGGTTGACCCATCGTCCTCGCAAGCCCCGGTGGC
>Ga0105045_10002272_pt1 | contig 16163 bp, 13 predicted proteins | sample MAT02_FD_78089 | JGI IMG/M metagenome (GOLD analysis project Ga0105045, IMG submission 78089) | Freshwater microbial communities from Lake Fryxell liftoff mats and glacier meltwater in Antarctica - MAT-02 (megahit assembly) | ecosystem: Environmental > Aquatic > Freshwater > Ice > Liftoff...
CCCAAACGCCGTGAGGCGCTGCTGGACAACGCTGACAAGATCCGCCTCTCGCGCGATCTGGTAACGCTGAAGGACGACACGCCGCTTGACGTGGGGCTGGCAGATTTGGAAATTCACTTGCCGCAAGCCGACAAGGTTATGGATTTCTTGGCGAAAATGGAGTTTCGCACTCTTACGAAGCGCGTTGCCGACAAGCTGGGTTTCGCCGTGCCCGTTCATCCGGAATCTTCCCCGCTCCAGGTCGCCCCTCGCGAAGAAGAGCTCCGGCCGAATGAGGCTCCGAGCCTCGCCTTCGACACCGCCGCCTATACCTGCATCCGCGACAGCGCTACGCTTGCCCTCTGGATCGCCCATATCCGCGACACCGGCCATGTCGCGGTCGATACCGAAACCACCAGCCTGGATGAGATGCAGGCCGACCTCGTCGGCATTTCGCTTTGCGTCGATGCAGGCAAGGCCGCCTACATTCCCCTGGGCCACACCACCGGCGGCGGCGACCTTTTCGGCGCGACTGCCCTTGCCGAAGGCCAGCTGCCCCTGACCGAAACCCTTGCCGCGCTGAAACCGATCCTTGAAGACCCGGCCATCCTGAAAATCGGCCAGAACATGAAATACGACTGGAAGATATTCGCCCGTCACGGAATAAGGATCACCCCGTTCGACGATACCATGCTGATGAGCTACGCGATGCACGCGGGTCTTAATTCGCACGGTATGGACATGCTGTCTGACCTTTATCTCGGCCACCAACCGATCCCGATCAAGACGCTGCTCGGTTCGGGCAAAAGCCAGATCACATTCGACAAGGTCGCCATCGATGACGCGGTCAGGTATGCGGCCGAAGACGCCGATGTGACCCTCCGCCTCTGGCTGCACCTGAAACCGCAACTGCACCGTGCGCAGGTGACGACTGTCTATGAGACCCTGGAACGGCCCCTCGTCACGATTCTCGCGGATATGGAGATGACGGGTATCAAGGTTGATCGCGACACACTGCGGGGCATGTCAAACGTCTTTGCGCAAAAGCTGGTCCAGCTGGAAGGTGAAATTCATTCCATCGCCGGGGAAAAGTTCAACGTCGGCTCGCCCAAGCAGCTGGGCGAAATCCTGTTCGACCGCTTGCAGATTCCGGGTGGCGACAAGGGCAAGACCGGCGCTTACGGTACTGGCGCGGATATCCTTGAAGACATCACCACCTTGGCTGACCATCCGACCGGCGCGCAACTGGCGGCCCGCATCCTGGACTGGCGCCAGATCGCCAAGCTGAAATCCACCTATACCGATGCCTTGCAAGCCGCTATCAACCCCGACACAGGCCGGGTCCACACCAGTTATTCCATTGCGGGCGCGATCACCGGGCGCCTCGCCTCAACCGACCCGAACCTGCAGAACATCCCCATCCGCACCGAAGAGGGCCGCCGCATCCGCGAGGCATTCGTGGCCCCTGAGGGTCGCGTGCTGGTAAGCCTCGACTATTCCCAGATCGAGCTGCGAATTCTGGCCCATATCGCCGACATCCCCCAGCTGCGCCGCGCGTTTGAAGACGGGATCGACATCCACGCCCTGACTGCGTCCGAGATGTTCAACGTCCCGCTCGACCAGATGACCTCCGACATTCGCCGCAAGGCCAAGGCGATCAATTTCGGCGTGATCTACGGCATTTCCGGCTTCGGCCTTGCCCGCAACCTGCGCATCACGCGGGCCGAAGCCCAAGGCTTCATCGACCGCTATTTCGAACGCTTCCCCGGAATCAAGGAATACATGTCCGATACGGTAAAATTTGCGCAAGCCAACGGCCATGTCCAGACGCTTTTCGGCCGGAAAATCAACACCCCCGAGATCAACGCCCGTGGCCCCGGCGCCGGCTTCGCCAAACGTGCCGCGATCAACGCCCCGATCCAGGGCACCGCCGCGGACGTCATCCGCCGCGCGATGATCCGGATGCCGAAGGCCGTCGCAGGGCTGGACGCAAAAATGCTTCTCCAAGTTCACGACGAACTTCTCTTCGAAGTCGCCGAAGACCAGGCTGCCACGCTGATCCCCATTGCAAAGGACGTCATGGAGACCGCCTCGCACCCCGCCGTGTCCCTTAAAGTGCACCTCGCCGTGGAAGCGGGTCAGGGCAAGAACTGGGCCGAAGCGCATTGATGATCGACTTTCGTTCGGGCGCCTGCCCGTTCGCGTGTGGCCCACCCGCCTGATCGAGCGAACCCTCGGCCACAGGGATTGCCTCTAACCGCATGGCATCCCAAGTATTTCCCGGGGATACCAACCCCGGGGCCGACCCTGCGACCGAAGCTTGCGCGATCAGTCAGGCTCGACCAACCGGCCCAGCACCCGCCCGCCAAGGATGTGCAGATGGTAATGCGGCACTTCTTGCAGCCCGTGCGCGCCTGCGTTGGTGATGGCGCGAAAGCCGTCCTGCCCGGTCAGCCCCAGGATGGCGCAGGTCTTGGCCACCGTGCGGTGAAAATCGACGATTTCGTCCTCGGGCGCTTCGGCAGCGAAATGGTCCAGCGCCACATAGGCGCCTTTCGGGATCACCAGCACATGCACCGGCGCCTGGGGACCCACATCGTGAAACACCAGCGTGTGCGGCGTCTCCATCACGGTGCGGTTCGGAATTTCGCCGCGCAGGATGCGGGCGAAGATGTTGGTCGGGTCATAAGTCCAGTTCATCAATCTTAATCCACGAATAGATAATCGGTGGCCGCAATCTGCCGCGCCAGGTCAATGTGTATACCCAAAAACTCTGCCAGCGGCAGGGAATTGTCACCGGGACGGGCCCCTTCGCGCAAGCGGAAGTGTCCGGAAAGGTTCATGTCGCGCAGCCGGTCGCTTTCAAAGCGCACATCGTAGCGGATCGTTGGCAAAAGCTGTGCCAAGGCTGCCGCAGGCGTTTGCAGGCTGGCCAGCCCGACCCTGCGGGCGTGGCCTTCCAGATAGTCATCCGAAAAGGCACAGTCGATCTCCAGCAGCCGCACTTTCGCCCGGTCGTTGTAGAAATCCTGGATCAGTTCGGTGCTGGCCGGATCGACACAAAGGATCAGCCGGTCCGTCTCCCAATAGTCGAACAGCATTCGCACCAGCGCACGGCGGTGGCGCATCCGCTTGTCCAGCGTAGTCTGGATGCCACCCAGATCAGGCAGCGCGGTCGCCTCTTCGTTGAAAAGATACTCCACCGTCGGCAGATCGGTGACCTGACGCACCCGGTCCACCAGTCGCTTGGCGACATGCCATTTCTTGCAGGTGACAAGCATCAAGGTGCGGCCACGACCAAGGCTGGTCTCAGACTCCCAAAAGCGCGGGGCAAAACGGCGGCCCACCCGACCACGCCCGGTGAGAAATTCGAACTGCCGCCTCCCGTCGTTCGTGGTCTGAAAGCTGCGGCCCGTCTCAACATACAGCGCGCCGAGCCTCTCTTTCAGGGCCAGCGCATCGGGGCTGATCTTTCGGGCGAACAGGTATTCCTGCGCCAGCAGCAGATCATGATGGTCGTCGTGGAATGTCAGCGGCATGCCGTAGTCGGTGAACATGAGGAAGGTCAGGGTGCGCGTCCGGATCTCGCGTTCCGGCACCAGATGAAAGACAATGGTCTGGAAAAACGTCTCATCAGGGATCCATGTCGTGCGGAAGAACCGCATCACATCGCGCCGCTTGGCAACGAAGGCCAGCACCGCCTCGATCGTCCGCCGACGCAGGCACCACCACTGGCTGCCGATCCGCATTCGCAGATCTTCCGGCACCTTCCGCGCCAACCCCAACTGCTTTTGCACGGCCATCGACCGGTAGAACAACGACTTCCGTTGCCGTTCGTTGAACCAGTGGCGGTAAATCAACCGTTCTTCCTTGATCCCGGTCTTGATCCAGCCCGAGTCGTGGAAATCGAAGCTTTCGATGTAGTCGACCTCGTCCCTCTCCAGAAAGGCGCGGACATGTTCAGCCGTCTTGGTTGGCATGCAGTCGCCCGACAGCATGTAGAAATGCGTGGCCCCCGGAAAATCTGCCACCGCCGCCTTCACCGCCTCAAGCGTCGCGGCAACCAGGCTCCACTCGCCCCAGCCGCACTTGACCCGCCGTCTCGCAAAGGTGATCGCCGGGTTGTCCGCCAGCGCCGCCTTGATCCGGCTGCAATCCTCGGGGCGCGCGCGCGCGTCGAAGTGGATGGCGATGCAGTCGCCTGCCGCAGTCAGCCGCAGGGCCTGTGCAATGACCCCCTCCGGGTCCTTGTGGCACAGAAGGATAAAGGCGATCTGCGTCATGATGAGTAATGGTATCCTGTCGGGGACCTGCCTGCTTCCCTAAACTGCGGCAAGCTTCCTTGAAAAGCCCGAAGTAGTCTGCTTGATTGCCGTAATCTGCGCATTGTGTCGCTTTTGTACAGATTGGCCATGGAGGGGAGTTAAGGCATGGGTTTTCCCGGAACATGGATGACGGAAAGTGAAAGCGTCGTCTACCGGGTCGTCCCGAAATGTGCCTGCTCGACCATTGGGCAGATCATGTATTATTCGGACCATGGGCGTTTTTTCGACGGCGACATTCACGATGCGACCTCTGGCCTGCACAAATGGGCGTTGGAAGGTAGCCAGGCAAAGATCGAACGCAACGTGCGGGGGCACCAATCCTTTGCGTTCACTTGCGTCCGCAACCCTTACACCCGCATTCTGTCATCATTCTTTGACAAGATCTGCGGCATCCAGCGCAACGGCAAGCGCTATCGGGGGAATCTTGTGCCGCTTCTGGTGCAAAAATACGGGGTGGAAGTGGGGGGCGGCGATGGCAAGCAGGAGTTTGACCAGATCGCCAGCTTCCGCCGCTTCCTGCTGTTCGCCCGCGATACGATCCGCTGGAAAAAGCCGATGGAGCCGGACATCCACTGGTCGGCAATGGCCGGTCACGTCTCCACCTTCATCGTCAATGGCGGGCGCTACAACCACATCCTCTTCACCGAGGACTTCAATGCCGGGATGCAGAACGTCCTTGACAGCATTCAGGTGGCCAACCCGATTGATCTGAAGTCTATCCCCCGCTTCAACGAAAGCGAAGGCCACGGGCCCGCACGGGCGCATCCGGTCGAAGCGTATTTCGACGATCTGTCGATGCACCTGATGTGGGAAATCTACAAACGCGATTTCCAGCTGTTCCGCTATGATTTCGAGAACCCGGCGAACAAGATGCCGAAGGGCCCGGTCGATCTGGACGAGGTTCACGCCAAGCTGGGCGACTAGCGGGTAGGCAATTTTGCCACCTTAACTTCCGCGGAACCAGCGCACGATGGCCGCGCGTTCCTCGGGTTCCATATAGCTGAGGTTGCCCGGCGGCATCGCATGGGTGACCCCCGATTGCAGGTAGATCCGCTTCGCCTCATGTGCGATCTGGGCCTTGGTCTCCAGCACCACGCCTTTAGGCGGCCAATGCAGACCCTCCCAGCCCGGCTCAGCAGCGTGACACATGCTGCAGCGGCCTTGCACGATATCCACCACGCCATCGAACCCCTCGGCGCTGGCGAGCCGCAGCGCGTCACCCTTCAGGGCTGCCTCGCCGTCGACCACCTTCATCGGCGCGGTCGACAGCCAGGCGATGACCAGAAACAGGATCACCGTCACCCCCCAGGTCCAGTGCGGGTTGCCTTTGCGAGCGTGCCGCGTGTTGAACCAATGCCGGATCGTGACCCCCATCAGAAAGACGAGGCTCGCAATCACCCAGTTCCACTGGGTCGCAAAGATCAGCGGGTAATGGTTCGACAGCATCAGGAAGATCACCGGCAGCGTCAGATAGTTGTTGTGGGTACTGCGCTGCTTGGCGATCTTGCCGTATTTCGGGTCAGGCTTGCGGCCCGCCTTCAGGTCGGCCACCACGATCCGCTGGTTCGGCATGATGATGAAGAAGACGTTCGCGCTCATGATCGTCGCCGTGAAGGCGCCCAGATGCAACAGCGCCGCCCGACCGCTGAAGACCTGCGTGTAGAACCACGACATCCCCACCAGCACGGCAAACAAAGCCAGCATCAGCAGGTTCTGGTCGGCGTTGACAAAAACCCTGCAGAGCGTGTTGTAGACCAGCCAGCCGAAGGCCAGCGAGGCGACAGAGATCGTCACGCCTTGCCAGACCGTCAGCTCCAGAACCGTGGGGTCAATCAGGTAAAGCTCGGCCCCCAGATAGTAGACCAGCACCAGCATGGCAAAGCCCGACAACCAGGTCGCATAGCTTTCCCATTTGAACCAGATCAGATGGTCCGGCATCGCCTCGGGTGCCACCAGATATTTCTGGATATGGTAAAAGCCCCCGCCATGGACCTGCCATTCGTCGCCATCCGCGCCGCTGGGAAGACTGCGGTCGCGGTGCAGGCCAAGGTCAAGCGCAATGAAGTAGAAGCTGGACCCGATCCAGGCGATGGCAGTGATCACATGCACCCAGCGCGCCGCGATTTCTACCCAGTCCCACAAGACCACCCAGTCATACATTGCCGCGCCCCCATGGCTTTTCCGAAAAGCTATACCGCACCGGACCTTTCTGGTAATCCATAGAAAGACCGGATCACTTTCAAGCCCCGCCGAAGAATGGCCGCCCGATGTCTTATGTGAACAACATCCGCATGTTCGTCCGCGTCTACGAATTGGGCAGCATGAGCGCCGCTGCCCGCGATCAGCGCACCTCGCCTGCCGTCGCCTCGGCCCGGATTTCCGACCTTGAAAAGCACCTTGGCATTCGTCTGTTCAGCCGTACCACCCGCAGCCTGCAACCGACCGAGAACGGCCGCATTTTCCTTGATGGGGCACGACGGGTGCTTGAGGCGATTGACGATGCCGAAGCCGCCGTCACGGACGTGACGCAGAACCCGCGCGGCACGATCTTTGTGGCGGCACCGTTGGGCATCGGAAGGCGGTTCCTCGCACCCCGTGTGCCGGTCTTCAGGGACCTTTATCCCCAGATTGACGTACGCCTCCGCCTGTCGGACCGGGGGATCGACGTGGTCGCCGAAGGTATCGACGTGGCCTTCCACCTTGGGCTCTTGGAAGACTCGACGCTCAAAGTCCGCACCATCGCCGATTGCCCGCGCATCCTTTGCGCCGCCCCCGCCTATATCGCCCGGCGTGGCATGCCGGCTGATGGCGCGGCGCTGCTGGCCGAAAAGCACGATTGCCTGAACCTGCGCTTTCCCGGGGCAAAAGAGTTCCAGTGGACCCTTGCCACGCCCGAAGGACCGCGCCGGTTCGAAATCACCGGCCCGTTCGAATCCGACGACGGCGATGTGTTGACCGGCTGGGCGCTGGACGGGCGCGGGATCGTGCTGAAACCCTTGTTCGAGGTCGCTGAGTACCTGCACGACGGGCGGCTGGCCCCTGTGGCTGCCGCAACGCCGCCGCTGTCTATCCAACTGTCTACCCTCAGCCAGCATCGCCGCCTGAAAGATCCGAAGGTCCAGTTGTTTACCGATTTCATGGCCGGGCAGATGCGCGAGGATCTGCGGCGCGCAACGCAACGCGCGTGAGGTGGGCAATCCTGCCCACCCTACACAAGCAAAAGGCGGGACCGAAGCCCCGCCCTTGTCGCTTTTGGCAAAGCGCCCCTTATTGGATGCGCTGGCCGTTCACATAGATCTCGAACCCGGGCTTGGCCTCGATCTTCGAGGTCAGCTCATCTGCGCCAGCACCCGGCGACATGAAGGCGCCCATCATCATCCGCGCACCCATTGCGTCTTCCTCGGCCAGAAGGCCGGTGGCGATCAGCCCGTCGATCAGCGCATTCGCTCCAGTGACCGAGACATTCGCCTCGCCCAGCGGTATCGGCATGCCCATGGAGTTGTCGAAGGTGAAAGCCCCGGTCCCGGCGAGCGCGGCACCCGCTACTTTCAGCGTAAGTTCAGTGATGTCGAGCGTTTCCGGCGCCGGGGTTGGCGGCATTGCCCCGATCTCATCAGCCGCGATCATCGCGGGGATGTCGATCTTGGTTGTGCCCGAGATTTCCAATGCCAGGTCCGCCGCATCGCGCGGCAGTGCGCCGGTCGGGTCGAACATGGCCCAGGCCTCTTCGTTCACGCTGAACTGGCTCAACTTCAGCACCAGCCCGAAGTCGCCCGCCGCGTCGTTTGCGATCACCGGCGAGGTCATCTCGAACTCGATCGGCCCCGAGGTCACCGTGATCGGCGAAGGCATCATCGCTGAAGTGCTTTCAACCTCCAGCCCTGTCCCGCTTGACTTGACGCTGAACACGTCCTTGTTGAACACGCCAGAGGATTCGCCGCCACCCGCGCCAATCTGCACATTCATTGGCATTGCGTCACTTTCCTGGACCATTGATCCGTTCGTCTCACCTTGGGTCGAGGTGAAGGTCAGGCTTAGCCCTTCCTGCAAAGCCACGGCAAAGTCGGCAGGCGAAGACATGCCGGTCAGCGCCATCGACGATGGCAATGCCAGCTCGAAGGACACGGCGATATCTGCCGTCTCGCTTACGGTCTGTTGCTTCATGGCAAGGGTCGGATCGTCAAGGCTGGTGTCATAGGCCAACGTGCCGGCCGCGATATCCAGCCCAAAGGTCCGGTTGGTGCCGGGGGTGTCGGAATAGGTGCCATCCAGATCGGCCAGGGTAACCGTCCCCTTTGACGCCACGTCGGGCGCAACCGAACCATCGAAAGACATGCCCGGATAAGTGGTGTCATAAACGACGTTCAGCTTGTCGGCGACAAAATCATAGGCCAGCCCGCCATCCGCCTCACGCGCGGTAAGGGCAAGACCCTCATGCTCGATCCTGGAAAAACCCTCGGTTTCGCCTGAAAGGTCAAGGTTGATGTCCGCACCGGGAACGATGGTTACCGTCCCGTCAGACTCTTCCGTAAGCACCATGTCGGAAATCGTGATCCCGGGAACACCCGCCGGCGCGATCGACACGCCATTCAACGAAAGCACGCCCCCATCAGAATTCTCGGTCGCGGCCGAAACCTCCAGTCCGACCAAGGCGCCCGCATCTTTCCAGGACTGCCAGACCTGATCGGCGGTCAGCGCGGCGTGGGCGGTGCCGCCCATCAATACGACAAAGGCAGGCGCTGCCAAACAAGACATCATCCGAAACATTTGATTCTCCCAAGCGGAAATTTTACCGAAACAGCAAACCCTGTCTTGGCCCTCACCGCAAGTTACCGTTTCACCACTTAGAGAAACTACGAACCCCGATAGGTGGAATAGCCAAAGGGCGAAAGAAGCAACGGCACATGATAATGCTGGCTGGCATCCTGCACGCCAAAGCGGATCGGCACCTCGTCCAGAAACAGCGTGCCGTCACCTGCCTGCCCGCTGGCCCGCAAGTAATCGCCGGCACAGAATACCAGCTCATAGCTGCCTTCGGTCAAGTCCGTGCCCTCAAGCAGCGGTCCGCCCGTTCGCCCGTCGGCATTGGTGACGACCTCCTTGACCTTCCGATGGCTCTGGCCCGAAATCCTGTACAGCACGATCTTCACCCCCGCCGCGGGCTTGCCCTTCGCGGTATCCAGCACATGCGTCGAAAGCCGTCCCATCCATCCCTCCGTTTTGCCACATCAGACCACGAATGCCCCCGCCTCGCGACCCCGCATTGCGCGCATATGACCTTTTGTGAAATCCTGAAAGTAACTGCTGCCATTCTCGGCTAATCTTCCGCTCTGCAGGAGGCCGCCCTTGACCAGCCCGGTAAACCGCTACCCCAGAGATTTCCGTGGCCACGGCCCCGATGCCCCCGATGCCCGCTGGCCGGGTGGTGCGAAAATCGCCATTTCTCTTGTCCTGAACTATGAGGAAGGCGGCGAAAACAATACCCTCCACGGCGACGCCCAGTCCGAGGCATTTCTCTCCGACATCGCAGGCGCCTCCCCTTGGGCAGGCCAGCGTCATTGGAACATGGAATCGTTGTATGACTACGGCGCGCGGGCCGGGTTCTGGCGGCTGCACCGGCTATTCATTGACCGCGCGCTTCCTGTCACCATCTACGGCGTGGCCGCTGCCTTGGCCCGCAACCCCGAACAGGTGGCCGCCATGAAGGCGGCAGGCTGGGACATCGCCAGCCACGGCCTCAAATGGGTCGATCACCGCGACATGCCCGAGGCCGAGGAGCGCGCCCAGATCGCCGAAGCCATCCGCCTGCATACCGAGGTTGTGGGCAGCCCCCCGCGCGGCTGGTACACCGGCCGCTGTTCGATGAACACCGTGCGGCTGACGGCGGAAACCGGGGCATTCGACTGGCTTTCCGACACCTATGACGATGACCTGCCCTACTGGCTTGAGGTGGGCGGGCGGGATCAACTGGTGATCCCCTACACGCTGGAAGCCAATGACATGCGCTTTGCCACCGCGCCCGGTTACACGACAGGTGAACACTTCTTCACATACCTCCGCGACAGCTTCGACACGCTCTATGCCGAAGGCGTCGACGGCCGGGCCAAGATGTTTTCAATTGGCCTTCACTGCCGCCTGATCGGCAGGCCCGGCAAGATCGCCGGGCTGATCCGGTTCCTTGACCACGCCCAGGGTCATGACGGCGTGTGGTTTGCCACCCGCTCCGACATCGCCGCGCATTGGGCTGCCACCCACCCGCAGCAGCGCTTCGAACGCCCCAGCCAGATGACCCGTGAGCGTTTCGCCGAACGCTTCGGCAGCGTCTTCGAACACTCCCCCTGGATCGCCGAGCGCGCCTTCGAACTTGAGCTCGGCCCTGCGCATGACTCTGCGACCGGCACCCACAACGCCCTGACGCGCATGTTCCGCAGCGCAAGCCGCGCGGAACGCCTTGGTGTGCTCAAGGCCCACCCTGACCTCGCTGGAAAACTCGCAGCCGCCAAGCGCCTGACGCCCGACAGCAGCGCCGAACAGGCGTCAGCCGCCCTCGATGCGCTGACAGATGCCGAGCGCGAAACCTTCCAGCGCCTGAACGCGGATTACGTCGCAAAGCATGGATTTCCCTTCATAATTGCCGTGCGCGATAACACCAAGGCCAGCATCCTGCAGGCCTTCCAGACTCGCCTTGCCGACGATACCGAACAAGAGTTCAAAATCGCATGCACCCAGGTTGAACGCATCGCCGAACTTCGCTTGAAGGACCAATTGCCATGACCGGCTACTACCATCCCCCGGGCGGCCTGCCGTCGCAAACCACGTTGATGACCGCCCGCGCCGTCTTTACCCCGGCCTATTGTTTCATCCCCAAGGGCTGTTTTTCCGACATCGTCACCAGCGCCTTGCCCGGCTGGATGCGGACCAAACTTTGGCTGATCGCACGCCCCCTTTCCGGCTTCGCCGAAACCTTCAGTCAGTACGTGATGGAGGTCGCCCCCGGCGGCGGCTCCGACACGCCCGATCCAGACACCGGCGCCGAACACTGGCTTTTCTTTACCGACGGACTGGCCACCGTCACCATCGCCGGGACGGAGTATGCGATGGAGGCTGGTTCTTATGCCTATATCCCCCCCGCCACCCGCTGGAGCCTGCACGCCGAACAAAGCGTCCCCGCCCGCTTCCACTGGCTGCGCAAGCTTTATGAAGCCTGCCCCGCGATCCCCTCTCCCGCGCCGTTGATCATCAACGAGCGTGACGTCCCGGTCCGCTGGATGCCCGACACCGACAACCGCTGGGGCACCACCAGATTTGTCGATCCCGAAAACATCGCCCACGATGCGCACGTAAACATCGTGACTTTGCAGCCCGGCGGCCGCATCCCGTTTGAAGAAACCCATGTCATGGAACATGGCCTATACGTCCTGCAAGGCCGCGCCGCCTACAAGCTTAACCAGGACTGGGTCGAGGTGGAGGCAGGTGACTTCATGTGGCTTCGCGCCTTCTGCCCACAGGCCTGCATCGCGGCCGGCCCGGGCCCCTTCCGCTACCTCCTCTACAAGGACGTGAACCGCCACGCCCCCTTGCGGCACCTGCGCTGACCGATTTTCTGCCCCCAAGTATCCCACGGGGAGCGCGAGGGGGGTGAAGCCCCTCGCTCCCGCCGCCCACCGGAAGGCGCCACCAATGCAGACCCTGCACCCCGAACCCATTACCGCCACCGGCTTCGCGCCCTTCGGCGACGTGCTGGATGCAACCGGAGACTTCCGCCTGATCAATGGCGACCTTTGTCACCGGCACCACAACCGCGCCCGGCTTGACTTCACCGACGCGCGCCCCGGTCTGTCGATCTTCGACGCCCAACCAAGGTCGTTTCCATATTCCTTCGACCTGATCGAACGCCATCCCGAGGGCAGTCAGGCCTTTATCCCGATGACGCAGCACCCCTTCCTCGTCGTCGTCGCGGAAAGCCCGTACGATGCGCCCCGTGCCTTTGTCACGAACGGCGCTCAGGGCATAAACCTGCATCGCGGCATCTGGCACGGCGTGCTTACCCCGCTGCACGCCCCTGGCCTGTTCGCCGTGATCGACCGGATCGGCCCGACCTCGAACCAGGAGGAACACCGGTTTCAAACGCCCTGGACCGTGCTTGCACCCTGACAGACCCGCGCTGTCAGCGACCGCTCAGGCCATCAACCGGGCCACGTCCAGCATCCGGTTGGAAAAACCCCATTCGTTGTCGTACCAGCCAAAGACCCGCAGCAGACCCTGCGCTGTCGCGCGCGTTTCCGGGCAGGCCATCACGATGCTTTCAGCCCGGGCGCGCAGATCGGACGAGACCAGCGGCAAATCGGTTGTCCCGACCACGCCACCTGCCGCCCGTAAGGCTGCATTGACTTTCTCGGCGGTCGCTGGCTGTTCGGTCAGCAGGGTCAGATCGACGCAAGAGACGCTTGCCACCGGCACCCGGACGGCTGACCCCATGATCCGCCCCGCCACCTCGGGCAGAACCTGATCCAGCAGGCGCTGCGCGCTGGTTGTCGTTGGCACCATCGACAACGCCGCAGCCCGGCTGCGGGCAAAGTCGGCGGCGGGCGCATCTACCGTCGGCTGGCTGCCGGTATAGCAATGCACCGTGGTCATCGACCCGCTGACAATGCCGAACTCCTGGTTCAGAAGCTTGACCAATGGGGCGAGCGCATTTGTCGTACAACTGGCGTTCGAAACGATTCGCTGATCCCTTAATATGCTTTCATTTGCCCCCAGAACCACCGTCAACTCGGCCGCCCGTGATGGCCCTGAGATCAGCACCCGCTTCGCCCCGGCGGTCAGCCCGCGCATCGCCACCTCACGGCTTTCGGCGTGGCCGGTGCATTCCATCACCACGTCGATGCCTGCCAGATCCAGCTCCGAAAGGTCGGCCACCCGGTGCAGCGGAATCGCACGGCCGTCGATGACCAATGCCCCGCCATCCAGCAGGACCTCGCCCGGATACGGGCCAAAAACCGAGTCATAGCCGAAAAGATAGGCGCACATGTCAGGCGCAGCGATATCATTGATCCCGACAATCTCGACCTGCGGCGCGGCACCCTTGGCCCAAGCGCGCAGCACCGACCGTCCGATCCGCCCGAACCCGTTCACGAAGACCCGCATGCCCCGCCCCTTCCAGCCGCTTTGCGGGCAGTCTCAGCACGCGCGAGCCGCCGCTTCAACCGGCATCTGATCAAAAATTGTGCCCGTCACAATAAGTCGGGCCACAATGCGTCAGACAGAAACGTCAGTTCCCATCCCACGCTCCCGGGCCCGGCGCACCGCCATAGCGGCAACCGCAAGGTCCTGCAGGCCGACCCCGGTGCCATCAAACAGGGTGATCTCTGCCGCCGATCGCCGCCCCGGATGCGCGCCTGTCAGAACCTCACCCAAAGGCACGATCGCCGCAGCTTCCAGCAACCCCACCGCCACGGCATGTTGCGCCTCTCCCAAGGTCACCGACTGCGCAACCTCATCTGCAAAGACAACGGCCCGGCCCAGCAAAGCCGGCTCCACCTCCTGCTTGCCGACCGTGTCGGTGCCCATGCAGGCCAGATGCGTGCCGTCTGCCACATGGGCCGACATGAGACTTGCGGCAGGGCTTGAGGTGATGGTCACGATCACATCCGCCTCGATCATCCGCTCCAGCGGCACGGCCTCGAACGGCAGGCCAAGTTCGGCAGCAATCGTGCCCAGCTTCGCCAGCATGTCGGGATGGAGGTTCCAGGCGATGATCTTTTCGAACCGCCGTACCCGCGCCGCCGCGCGGACCTGGAAGCCGGCCTGATGCCCGGCCCCGACCATGCCCAGCACCTTCGCATCCGCTCGGGCCAGCCGGTCGATCGAGATGGCCGACGCCGCAGCGGTGCGCAAAGCGGTCAGCAAGCCCCCGCCCACCATCGCCGTTGGCCGCCCGGTCTCGGGGGCGAACAGAAAGACTGTCGACTGGTGGTTGATGATCCCCTTAACCGCGTTTCCCGGGAAATACCCCCCCGCCTTTACGCCCAACTGCCCGCCGGACCGGTCCAACCCCGATTTGAAGCCATACTGCCGCCCCTCACCAAGCGCTTCCCGCACCACCGGAAAGTTGTAAGCCTCACCTCGGGCCATGCCGACAAAGGCCGCTTCGACCGCCTGAAAGGCATCTTCGGGCGAGACGAGATCGGCGATCAGGGCTTCGGGGACAATCAGCATCGGATGTTCCTTTTGCAGACGAAAGGAACGGGGGTTTCACACCCCCGCACCCCCGAGGGATATTTGGGCCAGAATGAAAGGCCTAGTACGCCTTACCACGGGCCGACACCGGCCAGACCACTTCAACCACACCGTTCCGGACGCCGACATACCAGTCATGCACGTTGCAGGTCGGGTCGCAGTGGCCGGGCACCAGCTTGAGCTTGTCGTTGACCTTCAGTACGCCGGCCGGGTCTTCCACGACACCATGTTCATCGCTGCACTTGACGTATTTCACATCCGTCCGGCCAAAGATCACCGGCAGGCCCGAGTCGACCGACTGCGCCTTGAGGCCAGCATCGACAATCGCCTTGTCGGCCTTGGCATGGGACATGACCGAGGTCAGGATGAAAAGCGCGTTTTGCCATTCGCCCTCGTCGATCCGCTTGCCGTCCTTGTCGAGGATGCGGCCGTAATCCGCGTCCATGAAGGCATAGCTGCCGCACTGAAGTTCATTGTAAACGCCTGACGTGCTCTCGAAGTAATAGCTGCCCGTGCCGCCGCCGCCAACGATGTCACAGGCGATGCCCTCGGCTTTCAGCGTGTCTACCGCATCCTTCACCTGCGCCACGGCCAGGTCGATCTTGGCCTTTCGGTCGGCGAAAGCGTCCATGTGCTGCATCGCGCCCTGATAGGCTTGGATGCCCGCGAAATTCAGCCCCGGGGCCGCGTCGATGGCCTTGGCCAGTGCCACAACCTCGGGTGTGGTCTTCACACCGCAACGCCCCGCGCCACAGTCGATCTCCACCAGACATTCGATGGTCGTGCCGTGCTTCACCGCCGCAGCCGAGAGGTCGGCCACGTTGTCGAGCATATCCACACAGCAGATTGCCCGCGCGCCCAGCTTCGGAATGCGCGCCAGCCGGTCGATCTTCATGAGGTCGCGGACCTGGTTGCTTACGAGGACATCCTTGATGCCGCCTCGGGCGAAGACCTCGGCCTCTGACACCTTCTGGCAGCAGACGCCAACCGAACCGCCCAGCCGTTCCTGCAGCAGCGCCACGTCCACCGACTTGTGCATCTTGCCATGCACCCGGTGGCGCATGCCGTGGGCCTTTGCGTAATCGCCCATCTTCTTGATGTTCCGCTCCAGCGCGTCAAGTTCGAGGATCAGGCAGGGCGTCTGGATATCCGCCTCGGCCATTCCGGGCAACGCGGGGATGTCGTAGCCGACTTCAAGGCCGTCAAATTTCGGATGCGTGTTCATGATGTTACCCTTTCATCCAAGGCAGGTTGTCCAGATCGACGTTGCCGCCGGTGATGATGACCCCGACGCGACGGCCCTTGAAGACCGTCGGGTTCGCCAGAATAGCAGCCAGCGGCACGGCGCAGCTTGGCTCCATCACGATCTTCATCCGCTTCCAGGTCAGCTTCATCGCCTCGACAATTTCATCTTCGGTGGCGGTGAAGATGTCGGTGACGTAATTCTGCACGAAATGCCAGGTCAGGTCCTTGAGCGGCACCTTGAGGCCGTCCGCCACCGTTTCCGGCGCATCGTCGGCGATGATGTGACCGGCCTTGAAGCTGCGGAAGGCGTCGTCGGCGTTCTTCGGTTCGGCAGCGTAGACCTGAACGCCGGGGGCAGTTGACCTCACGGTCAGG
>Ga0105045_10002274_pt1 | contig 16161 bp, 14 predicted proteins | sample MAT02_FD_78089 | JGI IMG/M metagenome (GOLD analysis project Ga0105045, IMG submission 78089) | Freshwater microbial communities from Lake Fryxell liftoff mats and glacier meltwater in Antarctica - MAT-02 (megahit assembly) | ecosystem: Environmental > Aquatic > Freshwater > Ice > Liftoff...
CGGGTCAATCCACCGGCATCGGAACGCGCCCAGCTGCGCGCCGGACTGGCGGTCGCAGAACGGCTGCCAACACCGGATTCCCTGCTGACGGTGCTGCGTGCAAAGGCAGCGGTATTGCCCCCGCAGGCAAGCATCCCGGCGGTTGCAGCAACGCCCGAGCGAGATGCCGAACCTCAGGTCAAACCCAAAACAGCGGCAATCATCGCCATAACACCCGCCAAGCCCGGACCGGCATCCGCGGCGTCAGCGCCTGCTGTCGGCCCCGGCTATCTTGTACAGGTCGCGGCATTCAGCTCACAGACCCGCGCAGAGGCCGCTGCGTCCAAAGTGGGCGGAAAGGTTTCCGCTGTCGGCAACCTGTGGCGCGTCCGCATTGGGCCATTCAAGGACGAGGCAGGTGCCCGCAATGCGCTGACGGCGGCCAAGGCCAAAGGATTCAGCGACGCGCGGGTCTTGCGTGACCGCTGACCCGATATTATCGGCACAGGCCATGACCCGCGGACGTTTCATCACGCTGGAGGGCGGCGAGGGCGCAGGCAAATCGACTCAGCTTGCGCGGTTGGCCGTCGAACTGAAGGCGCGCGGGCTTGACGTCGTTACGACCCGTGAACCAGGCGGAACCGAAGGGGCCGAGGCGATCCGGCAATTGCTGTTGAAAGGCGGGGCCGACCGGTGGAACGCAGCGAGCGAGGCTTTGCTGTTTGCTGCTGCCCGCGGCGACCATGTGGCCAAGCTGATTGAACCAGCACTGGCACGGGGCGCTTGGGTGCTGTGCGACCGCTTCCTCGATTCCACCCGCGCTTATCAGGGCGGTGGCGGTGGGATAAAGGACGAAGATATACTGGCCTTGCATGGCATCGGCTCCGGTGGCCTGCTGCCCGACCGCACCTTATTGTTGCAAGTTCAGCCGCAAGCAGCGGCAGCGCGGCTGGCGCAGCGCGATGGCGATCGACCCGACCGAATGGGGGCCAAACCCGCCGCCTACCACACCCGCCTGGCCGCGCGTTTTGCCGAGATGGCGGCCGCCGAGCCGCAACGCTGGCGTGTAATCGACAGCAATACAGCGCCCGCTGTCGTCACCCGGGATTTGCTTGGTGCGCTGGCGGATCTGCTGCCATGATGATCGGCCACGACCCCGCGACACGCGCCTTTTTGGACAGTTGGCACAGTGGCCGGTTGCATCACGGCTGGTTACTCGCTGGGCCGCAAGGATTGGGCAAGGCTGCCTTTGCAAGGTCCGTTGCGCGCTTTCTTCTGACCCGTCCATCTGCTGCGCTCGATGCAGGCGTAAACAGTCTGGACAGCGATGGTGATCCAATTCCTGACAAGTTGATCGCGGCAGGCAATCATCCCGAACTGCTGGTGCTCGAACGCTTGCTCAAGGACGCTGGTAAAGATCTTGCCCGCAATATCACGGTCGATCAGGTGCGGTGGCTGATCAGCCGGATGCAGATGACGATTGCCATCGGACATTGGCGGGTCGTCATCATCGATGCCATCGACGATCTGGAACCGGGCGCAGCCAACGCGCTGCTTAAGACATTAGAGGAGCCGCCGGCGCGAACCTTGTTCCTGCTGGTGAGCCATTCGCCGGGGCGGTTGTTGCCCACGGTCCGCTCACGATGCCGGGTGTTGCGTTTTCAGCCGCTGGAGGATGCGGCCCTGCGGACCTGGCTTTCGGCGCAGCGCTCCTTTGCGGATGTGCGCCAGATAAGCGCGGCGGTGACCGCAGCGGCGGGGATTCCGGGGCGTGCGCTTGAGCTGGTCGATGGAGATACCGCCGCGCTTGAACAGCGACTGATGGACATTGCCAACGGCGGCGATCCCGGCAACCGCTTGCGAGAAGCGCTGGCACGTGACGTTGCAGGAATCGCAGGGCGGGATCGTTTCCGGCTTCTGCTCGATCTTGCCCCCCGGCTTTTGCTGCGCATCAGTCGTGAACGGGAGGGGGCAGGACGCGCCGATTTGCTGGGTGCATGGGACCAGGTCCAGGGCATCGGGCGCACCGCTTTGACTGGATCCTATGACCCGGCGATGGTCGCGTTTGAAATCGGCAACAGTTTTGCCGCGCTCGGCGGGGCGGGGCCAGGTGGGGCGGCTTCCCCTCTGCGTGCATAACGGTTAGAGCGCGCCAGATGAGCGAACCCTTTTATATCACGACAGCGATCAGCTACCCCAATGGCCGCCCCCATATCGGCCACGCCTATGAAGCAATTGCGACCGACGCCATCGCCCGGTTCCAGCGCATGATGGGCCGCGATGTGCGTATGATTACGGGCACAGACGAACATGGCCTGAAAATGGTCCAGACCGCCCGCGCTGCAAACTGCGACACTTTGAAATTCGCAGATGAAATGTCATTTTATTTCAAAGATATGTGCGATAAACTTAACATTGCGTATGATAATTTTACACGGACCAGCGATCCGCATCATCATGCCGCAAGTGTTGCCCTGTGGCAGGCGATGGAGGCGAATGGCGACCTGTACCTTGATCGCTACGAGGGTTGGTATTCCGTGCGTGATGAGGCTTTTTATGACGAAAGCGAGCTTGTTGACGGGGAAGGCGGCGAACGCCTCTCTCCGCAAGCTACTGCGGTGGAATGGACGGCCGAGGAAACTTGGTTTTTTCGCCTGTCGAGCTATCAAGACCGATTGCTCGCGTTATACCGTGACAATCCCGACTTCATCCGTCCGGAAAGCCGCCGGAACGAAGTGATCCGCTTTGTCGAGGGCGGACTTAGGGATTTGAGCATATCGCGCACCAGTTTCGACTGGGGCGTGCCGGTGCCGGGATCGCCGGGGCATGTCATGTATGTCTGGGTCGATGCGCTGACGACATATTTGTCGGCAATCGGATATCCGGACCAGGGCGGCGATTTCGCACGCTTCTGGCCTGCCAACGTGCATATTATCGGCAAAGATATCGTGCGTTTTCATGCCGTTTACTGGCCGGCCTTTTTGATGTCCGCTGGTTTGCCGCTGCCGGGCCAAGTGTTCGGCCACGGCTTTCTGTTATCGCGCGGCGAAAAAATGTCCAAGTCGCTGGGCAATGTCGTCGATCCGATGGTGCTGGCACAGGCCTTTGGCGTCGACCCGCTGCGCTATTTCCTGTTGCGTGAAGTCAGTTTTGGGCAGGACGGCAGTTACAGTGCCGAGGCGATTGTGGCGCGGGTAAATGCCGAACTCGCCAATGGCTTCGGCAATCTGGCGCAGCGTACTTTATCTCAGATTTTCAAAAATCTGGACGGCTATCTTCCCGCCATTCATGGCCATACAGCGGACGACCAGGCGCTGTTCACAACGGTTGGCGATATCGTCGGCACGACGATGCCGGCGGCCTATGCTGACCTGGCCATGTCGCAGGCGTTAGAGGCGTGGATGCAGGCTGTCTTTGCCTGCAACGCCTATATCGATGCACAGGCACCGTGGACTTTGCGCAAAACTGATCCGCAGCGCATGGAAACCGTGCTCGCCACGCTGTTCATTTGCATCGCACAGCTCGCCGTCGCGGTTCAACCCGTGATCCCGGACAGCGCATCGCGCCTGCTGGACCAGATGGGAGTGGCCGAAACGTTACGGAATCCCAGTGCCATCGCTACCCACTGGTATTCTGCGCAAGCCGGGAATGGCTTTCGCCTGGATGCCCCGCAAGGCCTGTTCCCGCGCCTCGAACTGCCAGCAGACGCGAGCGCCGCATGATCGTCGATTCTCATTGCCACCTGAATTACAAAGGCTTGGTTGAGCGGCAGGATGCCGTTCTGGCGAACGCACGCGCGGCTGGGGTTGGCGCAATGCTTAACATTTCGACCCGCGAAAACGAATGGGACGATGTCGTCGGCCTCGCCGAAACCGAAGCCGACGTCTGGGCATCGGTCGGTATTCATCCGCACGAAGCCGACGCGCATATTGGCGTCGACACGGCAAAGCTGGTCCAGCGCGCCGCGCATCCACGCGTCGTTGGCATTGGCGAAACTGGTCTCGATTATTATTACGATCACAGCGACCGGGGCCAACAGCGCGCCGGCTTTCGTGAACATATCGCAGCGGCGCGTACAACGGGCCTGCCTATCATCGTCCACACCCGCGATGCAGAAACCGATACCGCCGATATTTTGCGTGATGAAATGGGGAAGGGGGGCTTTGGCGGGGTGATCCATTGTTTCACCGCCAGCGCCGATTTTGCCAGGATCGCCCTTGATCTTGGCTTGTACATTTCGCTGTCGGGCATTGTGACATTTAAGAACGCCCACGATCTTCAGGCGATCGCAAAATGGTTGCCTGCAGACCGTCTGCTGGTCGAAACTGACGCGCCGTTTCTTGCCCCAGTGCCACACCGCGGCAAGCCGGGCGAACCTGCTTTTGTGGCGGATACACTGGCCTTTGTCGCGGCGTTGCGTGGCGACAAGATTGACGCCCTGAGCGCCACGACCACCGATAATTTTTATCGCCTGTTTGCCAAAGCGGTGCGGCCGCATGCTGTGGCATGAGGCACGCTCTGGCATGATGCTCGCACGCGCATGATGAAGGTTCGCCTTTTGGGCAGCGGCACTTCGTCCGGCGTGCCGCGCATCGGCAACGACTGGGGCCAATGCGATCCCGCAAACCCGCGTAATGCCCGGACGCGATCATCCATCCTGGTCACACAAGGCGACTATCGCTTGCTGGTCGATACCAGCCCCGACATGCGTCAACAGCTTTTGGCGGCGCAGGTATCGACCATCGATGCCGTTATCTGGACCCACGATCATGCCGACCATTGCCACGGTTTGGATGATCTTCGTCAGGTTTCGTACAACCAGCATGCGCCCGTGCTTTCCTATGCCCGGCAATCCGTGCTCGACCGGCTGCATCGGCGCTTCACTTATGCTTTCGATGGCAATTTCGGCTATCCGCCGCTGATCGAGGCGCAACCCTTGCTCGATCATCAGCGCATGGGTCCACTGGAAGTCAGCGCCATCGAAATGCCGCACGGACCGGTTCAAGCAAGCGGACTACGTTTCAGCAACGGATCGCATAGTATTGGTTATGCGACGGATTTTTCGGAATTCACGGATGCCATGGTGGATTTTTTTCGCGGTGTTGATCTGTTCATCATCGACGCTTTGCGGCGGCATCCACATCCAACCCATCCGCATCTTGACATGGCGCTTACCGGGCTGATGCGCTGTGGTGTGGACCGGGCGGCGCTGGTGCATATGGACAACACAATGGATTATGATGATCTGTGTGGTGAACTGCCAGATGGTGTGGAACCGGGCTTTGACGGATTGGAGCTGTGGGCATGAACGGCGATGAACTGGCGCAAATTGCATGGTTCGGGATGGCATTCACTCTGGTTATCAGCGCCGTCATTGCGCGGCGTATTCCGGCGGGAACGATGCTGAAAATGGTCGCCGCGTGGACCCTGATCTTTGGCGCGGTGTTCCTGATAGTGGTGGGATGGCAGTCCGTCGGCTAGGTATGTTTGAATATTAATTTAACATAATATATATTATCGGAGTTATTGATGTCAGCCTTTGGCAAGGCCCCTGTCGCCGATGTGCATGCTATCGACCGGCTGATCGGGGTCATGAAACAACTGCGCGATCCTGTGTCGGGCTGCGCATGGGATTTAGCGCAAACATTTGCCAGCATCGCTTCCTATACAGTTGAAGAGGCATATGAACTTGCCGACGCCATCGACTGCGGCGACCCTGCGAAAATTTGCGACGAGCTTGGCGATGTCCTGTTACAGGTTGTTTTTCACGCCCAGATTGCCTCCGACCATGACCTGTTTGACTTTGACGCAGTCGCCAATGGTATCGCTGACAAAATGATCCGCCGCCACCCGCATATCTTCGGCGACGGCCATGACCTGCCGCTAAGTGCAGCGTGGGAGGAGATTAAGGCAGCGGAGCGTGCGGGCGATCTTACGACCCCCCCTGGCGCTCTGGCGGGTGTTGCCAAAGCGCTGCCCGCACTCAAGCGGGCTGATAAACTGCAAGCGCGGGCTGCACGGGTCGGTTTTGATTGGCCCGATACACGCGGCCCCCGTGCCAAAGTTGATGAGGAGCTTGCCGAACTCGCGGCCGCACCAGACAGCACGGCACGGCTTGAAGAGATGGGCGACCTGCTTTTTGCCGTCGCCAATCTGGCACGAAAGCTGGGCATTGATCCCGAAGCGGCCCTGACAGCGGCGAACCGAAAGTTTGAACGACGTTTTGCCGGTATGGAACGTCTTGCCGGTGGCGGTATCGAACACCTTGATCTGGCGGCGCAGGAAATGTTGTGGCAACGCGTTAAAGCGTTGGAAATCTGACCTCGGGCCAAAGCGCAACGAACCGGTCCCAATCACGCGAGGCAAGCCGCGCATCGATGATTACGCCATCCTCTGTACTACGCTGCGCGACAACCAGGCCGTGGGCATGAAGCCATGCCAAGGCATCGCCCTGTGCGGCGGCCAGCTTCGCGCGGCGCTGTTCATGATTGCGGGTCAGGCGGGCACCAATCGCGCGGCGGGCACCATCGATCCCCTCGCCCGTTAGGGCAGAAATTATGACGACGTCGTCACGCCCCGCTGCCCGCTGCTCCAGCAACGCGCGGCGCTCGGGATCACATTGGTCTATCTTGTTCCACAGCTCGATCTGCGCGATCGGCATGGCTGGTGCCGTGTCAGGCGCGGCGTCATCTGCGTTGACCTCCCCGGCGACGCCAAGGTCATTCAGGATCGCGCGGACATCTTCATATTGCGCCTCACTGTCCGGATGCGACATGTCGCGAATATGCGCGATCAGGTCGGCAGTTGTCACTTCCTCAAGCGTCGCGCGAAAAGCCGCGATCAACTCGGTAGGAAGGTCAGAGACGAATCCTACGGTATCTGACAGGATTGCCTTGTCGATTTCCGGTAGACGAATTTCACGCATTGCAGGATCAAGGGTGGCAAACAGCATGTCGGCTGCCATGACGTCACTGTGCGTCATGCGGTTGAAAAGGGTGGATTTTCCGGCGTTGGTATATCCCACCAGAGCGATGACCGGCCATGGTGCCTTCTGTCGCCGTCCGCGCTGAAGCCCGCGCGTCCGCCGTGCTTCTTCAAGCTGACGGCGAATGCGAGCCATGCGATCCCGGATCATCCGCCGGTCAGCCTCAATCTGGGTTTCCCCTGGCCCGCCAAGAAAGCCAAAACCGCCGCGCTGGCGTTCAAGGTGGGTCCAGCTGCGGACCAGCCTGCCGGCTTGATAGTCAAGATGCGCCAGCTCAACCTGCATCCGCCCCTCGGCAGTTACCGCGCGCTCGCCAAAAATTTCGAGGATCAGCCCGGTGCGATCGATAACCTTGGTACCAAAGGCTGTTTCCAAATTACGCTGCTGAATGGCCGACAGCGCAGCATCGACCACAACCAGAACAATTTTTTTATCAGCGATAACCGGCTTTAGCGCTTCAATCTGACCGGACCCCAGCAGTGTTGCAGCGCGCGTCTGGCGCAGGCGCAGCGGGTGGATGTGGCGGATATCAAGCGCAATGGCCCGCGCAAGCCCGGCGGCTTCCTCGGACCGCGCGTCAAGGTCACGGCGAACCCCCTGCCCGCGCCATTCCGGCACGATCAGCAGTGTCGCGGCACCTGACGATGATATCGGAGCTTCTATTGTTCCTCGCCCTCGCCGGTTTCCTCTTCGGCCAAATTGATCGGGCCGTTGGGCTGAACCGTTGAAATCGCATGCTTGTAAACCAGCTGAACCTGATGGTCTCGCTCCAGCAACACGCAGAACAGGTCAAACGCGGCGATATCGCCTTGCAGCATCACGCCATTCACTAAAAACATCGTCACCGATTCATCCGAACGCTGCACCGCGCCAAGAAAAATCTCTTGCAAACTCTTGCTCTTAACAGGCGGAGTCGCCAGTAAGGCGCGGAATTGCTCCACCTCAAAGCCGTGCGCAGGCATTACGGTTGAAATCGCGTGCTTGTAAACGAGTTGTGACTGGCCATCGCGGCGCAGAAGCAGCGAGAAATTATCGAACCAGGTGATGATGCCCTGTAGCTTTACGCCTTTCACCAAGAACATGGTGACCGGCGTTTTACCGCGCCGAAGGCTGTTGAGGAACAAATCTTGGAGATTCTGGGCTTTCTCGGACATTCTTGTCTCCTGTTTTTGGCAGGGTTTCCCTGCATTTATTTAGCGACGTCTACAACGACAGAGAGATGTTTAGCAATCGTGTCTTAAACGTTCAGAGCAATTTTGTTTCAGCTATATGTCACTAGGTCCGTCATTGTCGCGTAAATCGGTCAACCCCAGCAGTTTAAGTTTTCGATGCAAAGCAGAACGCTCCATACCTACAAAGTTTGCAGTGCGGGAAACGTTCCCTGAAAAACGACGAATTTGGATTCTAAGATACTCTCGCTCAAAATTTTCGCGCGCTTCTTTAAGCGGAGTCGACATGATAGCGTCAGCGCTCGGCAGATTTTCGCTGCCCGACCGAAGTATTTCGGCGGGCAAAAGATCGAGTTCAATACGCTGAAGGCGATCACTGGGAGCCAGAATCATGACGCGTTCGATGACGTTACGAAGCTCGCGGACATTGCCCGGCCAATCATGCGCCTGTAGCGCGGCCAGCGTTTCCGATGCCATGATCGGCGGCGGAATGCGCCGCTCGGCGGCAAAGCGCATGATAAAATGTTCACACAACGGAGCAATGTCATCGCGCCGGTCGCGCAGCGGTGGAATAAGCACTGGCACGACGTTGAGCCGATAGTAAAAATCCTCTCGGAACGACCTGTCGTCAATCGCCGCGACCAGATCGCGGGCGCTGCCCGATACAATACGCACATCGACCCGGATTTGCGTCGCTCCCCCGACCCTCATAAAACTTTGATCCGTCAGGACACGGAGTATTTTTCCCTGAGTTGTCAGCGGCATATCGCCAACCTCATCAAGGAACAGGGTGCCGCCATGCGCATGTTCGAGCAGGCCGGGACGAATGCTACCGTCCGAAAGTTCGGTACCGAATAACTCTTGTTCGACCGTTTCCGGGTCCATCCGGGCAGAAGATATGACGCGAAACGGCCCATTCGCGCGTCCACTCCATTGGTGCAAAACGCGCGCGGCAACCTCTTTTCCCGTTCCGGGGGCGCCTGTAATCAACACGCGGCTACCCGTGTTCGCCACACGCTTTAGCGTTGCACGGACCTGGTTTATCCCCGCGCTCGTGCCATTGAGTTCGTCGGATTGCCCTGCCCTCTCGCGCAGCGCCACAACTTCCGATCGTAGCCGTTCAGTCTCAGTCGCGCGAGCAACCATGTGCAATAAACGACTGGCTTCAAATGGTTTTTCGATAAAGTCGAAAGCGCCCCTCCGGATCGCTGCAACCGCCGTATCAATGCCGCCATGTCCAGAAATGACGATGATCGGCAGTGTTGGATCCATCGCCTTGATGGCTTCCACCAGCCCGAGGCCGTCAAGCCGCGAACCTTGCAGCCACACATCAATAAGCACGAGCGAGGGGCGCCGCTGACGAATGGCATCGAGCGCCGCATCGCTGTTTGCGGCTGTTCGCGCCTCATAGCCCTCGTCCTCCATGACACCAGCGACCAGGTCACAAATATCACGCTCGTCATCAACAATCAGAATATCAAGCGCCATGATCTTCTCGTGCTTTGCGAATACGGGTGCGGCCCGGAACCGTTTCGGCGGCTGATTCAATGACATCGCCGGACTGTCCAGCAAGGCTTTGTAATTTAATCGGGAAAAGTGTGATTGTGACACAAGCTCCGCCTGTCGGAGCATCGCCAAAATCAATCTCGCCAAGATGATCGTCAATTATCTTTTTGACGATTGCCAGGCCCAGTCCTGTCCCGCTCGGCCGCGTGGTCATATACGGCTCGGCAATCCGGTCACGGTCGGCGGGCAGACCAATGCCCGTATCAGACACGCGGATTCGCAAAAATATATCCGTTACATCGATGGCAACTGATATTTTCCCCAATTGACCGCTTTCCGCTATCTCGGATTTGTCACGGAGCTGTTTTTCGTCAATGGCTTCTACCGCGTTCTTAACAACATTCGTGATCGCTTGGGACATTAAATGCCGGTCACAGACCAAGCCCATTGGCGCGTCTGGTGCATCCATGGAAAAGCCAATATCTGGGCGCGCGATTTCAAACAGGAAAACGGACTGGCGCACAATGTCGCGTAAATCCTCTGCACCAAAAGTTGGCGCCGGCATCCTGGCAAAGCTTGAAAATTCATCAACCATCCGGCGAACATCAGCAACCTGACGCACAATCGTGTCTGTAAGCTTTGAAAAAACCCCGGAATCTTCATCCAGTTTATGGCCAAAACGGCGCTGGAGTCGTTCGGCGGCGAGCTGGATCGGGGTCAGCGGGTTTTTGATTTCATGGGCAATCCGGCGCGCCACGTCGGACCAGGCGGCGCGGCGTTGGTCATGCAATTGCTGGGTAATGTCTTCAAAACTCAGGACATGACCATCGTTCAATGCGACCGCCTTGGCCGCGACCGTTGTCGGTTCGCGTCCCGGCAACACCAACGACAGCACGGCGTCGGCCTGACCGCCGTCAATCAGCCGTGCCAGTTCCGGCGCCACCGAAACCAATGGCCGCCCGACCAGCTGCTGTGCGTTTTGTCCCAGCATCGCCTCTGCCGCCGCATTGGCCAGCCGGATATTTCCGGTGGCGTCCAGCGAAATAACGGCAGACGATACCCGCGACAAAACCGTTTCGATAAAGGCTCGGCGCGCCTCCAGTTGATCATTCGCACGCAGCAACGCACCCGTTTGACCCTGCAACTTTTCCGTCATGCTGTTGAATGCCCGCGCCAGCACCGCGATTTCATCGTCGCGCCACGACGGTTCAACCCGCACCGACAAATCACCGCCCGCTGCCGTTCGCGCGGCATTGACCAATATTCCAAGCGGCCTGACAATGCGGTCTGCAACCACAATTGCCGCCACCACCGCCAGCGACAACAAAATCAGCGAACCAAAGAAAAGAGCAAGGTTGAACTGGACCTGCAGTTGGCGTGACCGGGCAAACAGCGCATTATAGTCCGCCAACACCGCGCGCGCGCGTTCGAATTGCTGAAGCCCCAGCACCTTTGAATCGCGCGATGCATAAAGATAGATTGGCCGTTTCGGGTCCAGCCGCGTTGCGGCTTCGATCCGGTCCCCGCTGCGCGAAACGATGACATCATCACCGCGGTTCAACCGGGCAATTGTTTGTGCGGAAATGCGGTTTTCCGCAGCCCGATTATCGGGGTCAACCATCGCCGGTGTCCGCGCAACACCATCAGAGCCAATCTCGATAATCGCCGATTCATTGAGATTGCGAACAACCACCTGTTGCAGGTAATAATCATCGAATTCAGGGTCGTCGATGGGCGCCCGCGAGAGAAACCCGCGAAGATCCTTGGCCATGGCAACCGCATTGGCACCAACTTCACGCTGATTTTCCTGATAATAGCCCTCAGCCAGGCCAGCGGCATTCTCAAACATGCCGCGCGACCGTTCGGAAAACCAGAAATCAACGCCTTGCTGGAACAGTAACGACGCGAAAATGACCACCAACAGCGTCGGCGCGGCCGCAATCAGGGAAAACAGCGCGACCAGGCGAACGTGCAACCGGCCATTGCCACCAGATAATGACGTCACTGCGCGCGCCCGCGCGAGGCGGCTTCCGATTAGGACAATCAGCGCCATCGCCGGTACCAGATTGGCAACCATAATTGCGGCTATCAGGGCCGGATTAAGCAGTTGTTGGCTCTGCCGATCCCCAGTGACGAAGATATATGTGGCCGCAGCAACGCTGATCATTGCGGCCAGTGCATAATATTCCGGGACGCCAAATCGCCACAGTCGCGCCACGCCGCTGTCTGTCACCGTCGTGTCAGCGGGCATATTCATCGGGTCTGTTGCAACAATACGACATGGCTGTTGCCAAGAAAGCACGATTTCGGTGCTGGTGCCAGCAGAAAGCGCCGATACGCCGCAGCTAGTCGTCTGATGGACGGCCAGTCAGACCAAGATCCCCGATCCGGCGGCGCAGCGTGTTGCGGTTTATCCCCATAATTCGGGCGGCAGCAAGCTGGTTGCCCCGGCAATGACGCAGGACCGTGGTGATAATGGCACGGTCAACGATCATGGTGAGCGCGCCCTGCAACTCTTCGGAGTGAGTCCCTGACCCCAATTTTGCGCTAACCCATTGCGTAATAGTGTTTTCGACTTGGGTATCGAGCGAAATTTCTGCTGAAAGACTATGGTGTTCCTGGCCTAGTATCTGGATTACATCGCTGGCGGAAATCGTGATGTCCCGCCCTAACAGGGTCAATCGTTGAACAACATTTGCCAGCTCGCGAACATTGCCAGGCCAGCCATGTCGTTCAAGCTGTGCGATAGCCCCAGGCGCAAAACTGCGCAGTGGCAAGCCGGCCACGGCGCCCTCGCGCACAAAATGTTCGACCAGCGCGGCAATATCGCTGCGCCGTTCGCGCAGCGGCGGAAGCGCGATTGGGATGACGTTAAGCCGGTAATAAAGATCCTCACGGAACTGTCCGCTATGTACCATCTTCGCAATGTCACGGTGGGTCGCAGCGACAACGCGGACATTGGCGCGGAGCAAGTCACGGCCACCGACACGGTTATATTCGTTACTCTGCAACACACGCAGCAGGCGGGTTTGTGCTTCAACCGGCATATCGCCAATTTCGTCAAGGAACAGCGTTCCGCCTGCGGCCTGTTCAAAGCGCCCTGCTTTGCGGGTCAGCGCCCCGGTAAAGGCACCCTTTTCATGCCCAAAAAGTTCAGCTTCGATCAGATCGCGCGGAATAGCCGCCATGTTGATCGCGACAAACGGGCCTGCGCGCCGAATCCCCGTGTCGTGAATGGCGCGCGCCGCCAGCTCTTTGCCCGTTCCCGATTCACCCAGGATCAGCACCGCCAGATCATTCGACGCCAGCCGCGCGATAGTGCGATAGACTGCCTGCATCGCCGCCGCGCGTCCGATCAGGCCGTGGCTGGGATAGTCCGCTGGTGAAGCCCCTGACCCACCAGGTTCGCCGCGCTGGCGATGCAAGGCAGAACGGACGCTGGCAATAAGCTCGCCAAGGTCAAAGGGTTTGGGCAGATAGTCATGGCTGCCCTTGTCCGCAGCGCGGATCGCCGTATCAAGCGTGTTTTGTGCCGACAGGACAATGATCGGGACGCCTGCCGCAACAAGGTGAGGCGGCAGTGTTTCTAATCCATCACCATCGGGCAGTATCACGTCGGTAATAAGCAGGTCTGGCAATGCCTCTGCCAGCGCCGCATCACGCGCCGCAATTGTTCCGACAACTGAAATACGCGACGCTTCGGTTCGCAGCGCTTCGGAAACAATCAGGGCAATTGCCGGATCATCTTCCACCACCAAAATCATTTGCTGTTTCGCCATAATCAGTTCCTGTCGCCGTTTCGCGTTGCGGGAAGATGCAAACGGAACTGGCTCCAGTCGCCCTGCCGCCGATATTGCACGGCGCCGCCCATGTCGCGCGCCAGCCGGGCGACAAGCGCAAGCCCAAGTCCCTGGCTATCGCGCTTGGTGGTGACAAAGGGTTCGAATACCGCCTCGCCAAGGTCCGCATCGACACCGGGGCCATTGTCGGAAACGCATATTTCAATGGGGACCGCTACCCGCTCGCGCGCATCGCCCCGCTCGATCAACAGCCCTTGACGAAAGCTGGTGGTGACGCGGATCGACGCAAACGGACGCTGGGCCAGCGCTTCGACCGCGTTGCCGATCAGGTTCATCAAAATCTGCACTATGGCATCATGATTGGCAAAGGCCTGAGGTATCGATGGGTCAAATTGTTCGACAAGTTCGATATGCCCGCCGTGAGCGGCCCGGACACTGTCGATCACCTGTTGCACCGCAGGGTAGATGTTGACTGGCTCGCAGGGCAAAGGCTGCCCCCGCGAGAATAGCTGCATCCGGTCGATCAGGGCCGCGATCCGGTCGACCTCGGTGCAGATCAGGTTCGTAAAGCGGTCCACGTCGACATCTGGTTGGCGCGCAATAAGCTGTGCTGCACCGCGAATTCCGGCGAGCGGGTTTTTAATTTCATGTGCCAGAATGGATGCCGCTGCCGCTGCGGATCGCCCACTGCCGCGATTGCCAATTGCGAGCAGTTCGCCCGTACCGGTAACGGGGTTAAGCGTCAGCAGCCGATGCCCCACTTCCCCAATTGGCACCATTTGCAGGTCTGCAACGATCCCCCGGCTTCGCCCAACGTCCATTGGAACGGCATGCGCTAGATAGGCGCGCCGGTCGAGCGCATCGAGCCGCTGACGCTGCGCATCGTCAAGGTGCAGGATTGCGAACAGCGGCCGACCCAGCAAGCCGGAACGCCCGGTATTCGCAAGCTGCTCCGCCGCCTGATTTACAAAGGCAATTTGCTTGCTCGCAGAAATCAGGAATGTCGGTACGGGATGCGCTTGTAAAAGATCGTCAGCAAGCAGCGGAAATGCCGGATTGTCGGTTGACGGCATCAGGCGGCAGCACGGTCGAGAAACGGATCATAATAAGCCGCCAATGCAGACAGCACATCAACGCTGTCGGGTATCTGATTGACCCGATTGCGAAATTCTGCTGATCCATGCAGCCCGCGGGTATACCAGCCAAGGTGTTTGCGCGCCATATTTACCCCGGTCATTTCGCCATAATGGTCCAGCATCGCCCGGTAATGATCCGTAATCAGGTAATATTGCTCGGTAAGCGATGGGTCAGGACGAATGCTGCGCCCCGCCAATGCATCCATCACCTGGCCAAGTAGCCAAGGGCGGCCATAAGCGCCACGCCCGATCATTACCCCGTCTGCTCCGCTTTGCACCAGCGCCGTGCGCGCATCATCAACCGAACATATGTCACCATTGACGATCACGGGAAGCGCCACCGCGTCCTTTACCTGGCGGACAAAGGCCCAATCGGCGCTGCCGCGATACATTTGATTGCGGGTGCGGCCGTGGACGGTAATGAGCTTTGCACCAAGATCCTCAGCGATATGCGCGAGTTCCGGGGCGTTCAGGCTGTCGTGATCCCATCCCATCCGCATTTTGACCGTCACGGGCACTGACACCGCCTTTACCGTCGCTGCGATCAGGCTGGCGGCCAATGGCAGGTCGCGCATCAACGCGGATCCAGCATCACCATTAACGACCTTTTTCACCGGGCAACCCATGTTGATGTCGATGATCGCCGCACCGCGATCTTCGTTGAGCTTGGCCGCCTCGGCCATTTCAACCGGACTGCATCCGGCGAGCTGCATCGATACAGGTTCCTCGACAGCGTGCCACGCCGCTTTCTGAAGCGACTGCCGGGTTTCGCGGATCATCGCTGCGGATGCGATCATCTCGGTCACATTGAGACCCGAGCCATAGCGGCGCACCAGGGTGCGGAACGGCATGTCTGTCACGCCCGTCATCGGCGCCAGAATTACGGGCTCGGCGATCGTCAACGGACCGATGGAAATGGGCTGCAAAGCTGTCATGGCGCTGTCAAATGCCTAAAAATTAAGCAGTGCCGCTACACATTTCCTCGCTTTCCCGCAAGCCCGCCGTGCGCTACGCGCCATGGCTATGACTTTTGTTCCCCCTGCCCCATCACCAATTGCCGTGATATTGCTTGCGGGCGGCGGCGGCACCCGTGCGGCTCTTGGCGTGCCAAAACAGCAATTGATGCTGGGTGCCAAGCCCGTTTTGCGGTGGAGCTTCGAACGCTTTGCCGCACGCAGCGACATCGAACACATTGTCATCGTCGGCGATGCGGCAACGCAGGCGATCATTGGCGATCATCCCAAGCTGCGCCGTGCCGCACCGGGACTGAGCCGCCGCCTTTCGGTTGCACAAGGACTTGCGGCCATTGACGATTTGTCCGGTGACGCGGCCGTGCTGGTGCATGACAGCGCGCGCCCTGGCGTGACCGACGCTGTGATCAACCGGCTGATCGATCCGCTGTCACAGGGCGCGGTGGCCGCGATTCCAATCCTGCCCGTGGCCGATACGCTGATAACATGCGATGGTGCCCAGGCAGGGGATGTGACGGACCGCAGCCGGCTGGCGCGCGTGCAAACTCCGCAGGCCTTTCGGCTTGGCACGCTGCGCGCGGCACATGTCCGCTGGTCCGGCGATGAACCCACCGA
>Ga0105045_10002275_pt1 | contig 16160 bp, 13 predicted proteins | sample MAT02_FD_78089 | JGI IMG/M metagenome (GOLD analysis project Ga0105045, IMG submission 78089) | Freshwater microbial communities from Lake Fryxell liftoff mats and glacier meltwater in Antarctica - MAT-02 (megahit assembly) | ecosystem: Environmental > Aquatic > Freshwater > Ice > Liftoff...
CCGTCGCCGAAGTCCGGCATCACGCCGAGGTCGCGCGGCGGCTCGGCCGACGTCTCGGCGGCGCTGCTCCCTGAGCCGCTGGCCTCGCTCGTCGACGTCCCCGAGCTGCTCGAGCTCGTCGAAGCCTCGCCGGTCGACGCCGGGGCCGTCGTGATCTCCGGCGTTGAGCTGAAGCCGGTATGATTCGTGGTCGACTGCTGGCAGGCCGCGACCAGGAAGAGCGCCAGGATGTGCCGGATCCCCACGCTCGCAACGTAGCGCATTTTCGCCCGGAGATCGATCGGCGACAGGGCCCGCCACCCGGACGCGGACGGCGTGGGCGTGGGGTCGGCATGGACCGGTGACCTTCGTCCTGGCGCACCCGACGGCGCGACCGCTCAGGGAGGGTCCTTCTTTCTGCCCTTGTACTGGCTCGCCGACACGCCCACGGGCACACGCGAGGTCGATCTCGCCTGAGTACGGATTCAAGCTGGCGATCCTCGCCGCCGCTGATCAGCGGCGGACCCGTTCACCACCACTGATCAGCGGCGGACCCGTTGAAGCAAGAGCGCCGATACGACCGCTGACAACGTCGGCACAACCTCGCCGCCCTCGACGATCGCCACGACTCGCCGCCGCTGATCAGCGGCGGACCCGTTGAAGCACGAAGCTGGTCGAGTGCGCGAAGCGGGTCGCCGCGAGCCCGCACTGTGGGCACATCATCTTCTGCGAACCGACGGCCGTGCATCGGTGGATGGTCGAGGTCCTCATGGCGCACGGCATCCCGCGCGAGCGCATCGCCGTCTTGAACGCCGCCGAGACCAAGTCCGCCGACCGACCCCACGGTCGAGGGCCTCACCAGCGCGCCCACGTTCGCCATGCGGCGCAGCGGCGAGGTCACGCTCCTGGCGGGCGCTGCACCTGACACGAGTACGAGGAATCTGCCGGCGCCCCCGCGCGCGACGATGAGCGGCTCAAAGCCCACGCCCGAGCAACTGGGCGAACGATTCTCCCAGCCCGCCCAGAGCGAAACAAAGCCGACGATGCCCACCCATTACATCTTCCGGACGAAGTCCGGGCGACCGGAGTTGCTGACCCGCGCGGACATCGAGGCGAGGGCCCGCGCCGCCGTCGGCGACGCCATCTACGACGAGGCCGAGCGAAACCCCATGCCCGGATCGGACCTCTTCGCTTCGGCCGTCGGCACGGTCGAGCTCGCCATGGACGCGGAGTTCGAGGGACGCGCCGATCCCCGGTGGGCCGCCTCGAGCACTACAACCTCGTCTCGTGGGGTGGGGACTGGCCGAGCCTCGACACCGACGCCGAGACCAGGCGACTGCGCAGCCGGGCGCTGCCCATGATCCCGGCGGGCCACGCCGTCCGCGTCGGTGGCGAGCTTTCATCGATGAGGCAGACGCGGGGTGATCGGTGGAGCTGCATGAGACCTCGCGAGAATCGTCCAGTGTCTCCAGTCGGGGGTCAACGTGCGATACCGAACTGTACGCGTACTGTCAAGCCCGCGCCCACGGGCGACCACCACAGGGCGCGGCAGACAAATGCTGTGTGCGTGCAGATCGGCGCGCCTCCATGTCCGGCATGGAAGCCAGCGCCAGCGCCAGCGCCAGCGCCGAAGCTCGACACGGCTCGCGCCGCTGGGCTGTACGCCGATCTTGAGCGCCCCGCAAGCTGCAGCATGCTCGGTGGGAGCCTGGAAGCCGAAGGGCTATTTCATAGTACCCGTCACCGGCGGTCCTTCGCATCGGACCGCTTGAGCTCCGAAAGCCGGTCCCAGGCGCACTCCGGACACCAGCTCCCCGCGTTGCGCAGCCCTCCGGGCATCGCCCACCAGCGGTGGCCCTTGTCGCACTCCCATTGCAGCTTCGTCTTCGCGTCGACGTACTTGCGCGAGATGCAGCGGCCGCCGCGCTCTGCGGCCATCGTTTGCATGTGTTCGATCGACAGGCGGTGGCCCGAGCACAGCGGACACCAGCCCCCCGCGGCGACCCGGTAGGGCGAGTTTGTGAACTCGTGGCCGGCGGCGCAGCGCCAGCGGACGCTCTGTTTGGTCTCTCGGTCGTGGCCGCCGATGCAGGCGCCGCCGTGCTTCTTGGCCTGCGCGAGCGCCACCTTCCACGCGTTCTTGATCTTCGGGTCACCCCTGCACGTCGGGCACCAGACCTTGTAGATCAGCGCCTGCGCCGACCCCGACCAGCGATGGCCCTTCGCGCACTCCCACTGGAACTCGGTAAGTCCGTTGACGACCTCGGACGAGAGGCAGCGACCGCCGCGCTCCGCGGCCAATGCCTGCATCCGCTCGAGGTTGAGACGGCGTCGCTCGGCCGCGTTGCCGGCGACGGCGCAGCGTGGGCACCAACTGTTGCGGTAGTGGACGTTATCGGTGCTGGCCCACCAGCGATGGCCCTCGCGGCACTCCCACGCCAGGTGCTCGCGACTGTTGGTATATTCGTCGGCGAGGCAACGGCCGCCGCGCTCTCGGGCCAATTGCTGGACGAACTCGAGGCCGAGCACGCGATAGCCGCAGGTGGGGCACCAGCGGCTGCTGCGGACGCTCACGGGGGTCGCGTCAAATTCGTGGCCCTGGGCGCAGCGCCAGCGGAGGTAGGTCTTCGAGCCGAGGTAGGCGGGGGCCAGGCACAGACCGCCGCGCTCGGCGGCCATCGCTTGCATGCTCGCTATGGTGAGATGCAGGCGTACGGCCTTGCAGGCCCCGCACCAGCGCCCGAGCTTGACGATCCGCCAGATCGCCGTGAACGTGTGGCCCGCGGCGCAGCGCCAGCGCATCGGTGTGTTGCCGTTGACGTACGCGCGGGACAGACAGCGCCCGCCGCGCTCGCGCGCGAACGCCTGGAGGTCGTCCAGCAGCGTCAGACCGGCGCAGCGTGGGCACCACGAGCCGCCGCGGATCCTCGACGCTACGGCGACCCACTCATGACCCTCGGCGCAGCGCCAGCGCAGCGGGGTCTTCGTGTTGGGCATGGCCCGGGACAGCAACTCCCCGCCGAGCGCCCGGGCCCGTCGCTGCATCTGTGCGTGCGACACCGTCGCCGTGCCGGCGCAGATCGGGCACCACGAGCCGGTACGGATGATCCGGCCCTGCGTGGTCCACTGGTGGCCAGCGGCGCACTTGAAGCGCATCGGCGAGGTGAGGTCAACGCACTCGTCCTCGAGGCACTCGCCGCCGTGTCCGCGGCTGCGGCGGCGCAGATCGGCGAGGTAGGCGGCGCGGAGCTGTGGGCTGCGGGGCGGCACGTTGAGGCTATATAACACCGCCGCGCGATCTCATTCTAGCGGATTTTCTCGCTACACTGCCAGAAGGTACAGGACCTGCTCCACCGTTCGCACGCTGCGACCGTGCTGCGCAGCGGTCTCGTGGCTCGACAGACACTCGGCGCCGTCGCACTTAGGAGGTCGAGGCGCTCTGGGACCCACGAACCAACGCGCTGCGCGAACGACATCGGCACCGGTCAGTCGACCCCGATCGTCGACAGGGTCTCTGGAGTCCTCGGCTTCCCGGACGAGGGCCTGATGTTTATCGACGCGTTCGGCCGCGAACCCGGTCTGTGGGCCTATCCGCTGCCCTACTCGCTCGCCCGGGCCGCCGACCTCGGCCACCACCGCCAAACCGCCGCTCCGACGACCGCTCAGAGCATCCTCGCCACCGAGGAAGCCGCCGCGCGGCAGCGGCTTACGGCGCCCGAGTGAATCCCTGGCTCCGAAGAGGAGCCGGGATGGGAGGTGTCCCCGCATGAAACGAGGACAGTTATGCGAGACGAATACCCTGGTACCGGCTATCGATGAACAACAGGTCGTTCATTGCGAACACGTCGATACGACCTCCCTACTCGTCACGGCGACGCGTCACCGTGCCGCGTTATGTCTTCAGTCGCCGAGCGAGCGAGCGTCCGCGAGCTGCTCGGCGAACCACGTCTCGTCCGGGAACAGCTCGACAGCGGCGCCGGCGGCCGCCAGGTAGCGGGCGATCGCTGGCCGTTCGTCGATCGCCAGCCCGGCCCGCCGACTCGCCTGACGCCCGTGGGCGATCCGCTGCAGCCGCCACACCTTCTCGGTCCAGCCCCACCGCCGCTGGCGGTCGTTGCATATCAGCGCCAGCCCGCGCTCGATCGCCTCGACGATCTGCTCCTCGATCCCGCCGGGCTCCCAGTGCACGTATTGATCGTCGTGCGCCGCCGCGAGCGCGTGCGCGAGGTCGAGGTGCGAGGCGGCGCTCGCTGGCTCGAGCGCGGCGACGCGGGCTCGCAGCGTCGCCGCGGCGTCCAGCTCACCGAGCTGCGCGAGCAGGATCGCGTGGCAGCGAAACGCGTTGGCGAGCCGGTCGTCGAGCGACTCGGCCCGTTCGAAGCTGGCGCGCGCATCGGCGTGGCGTCCGAGCTGCGTCAGCGAGATCCCGCGGTTGCACCACGCCTGGGCGTAGCGGTCGTTGCAGGCGATGCAGGCGTCGAGCTCCGTCAGCGCCTCGGCGGGCCGTCCGAGGTGTAGCAGCATCGTCGCGGCGTTGTAGTGGTCGGGGTAGTTGTCGTGGGGGGAGTTAGTGCCGATCGTCGTCGAACGGCGGAACGACGCGAGCGCCTCCGCGTACCGCCCGCAGCGCTCGAGGAACAGACCGCGCAGGCTCCACCCGCCGCGCTCTGCGGGGTGGAAGGCGACGAGCTCGTCCCACGCCTGCAGCGCGGCGTCCAGGTCGCCGCCCGCCTCGGCCTGCTCCGCCCGCTCGCGCAGCGCCCGGACCGCTGGTGTCGCCCAAAACGTGTCGATATTGGACATCTTTGCCAGGGTATCACCGCTGTGGCGCGCGACCCGGCAGGTCAGGCCGTCACGTCACGGCGGGTAGAGGGCGGACGGCCCCGCGCAGGGCGCGTCCAGGACCAGCGCGAAGGTCAGCGCGTGGTCCGGGAAGCCCGCGAGCGCGATCACCCCTGCGGGCTCCGGCGAGGCATCGAGCCCGCACAGGAGTCCGTCGCCGTCGCTGTCGAGCCAGCCGTACACGACCAGCCCCTCGCCCTCATCGACTGGCACGAGCGCGGTCCATTCGACCGCCCCGGGCGCATCGAATGTCACCTCGGCGATCAGCCCCAGCGGCGTCTTTAGCGGCCCTTCGCCCTGATGCGCGTGATGGAGCTCGAGATGCACGGTGCCGGTCGCCCCGCCGGTCACGGTGACGGTCCCGTCGAGCACGACCTCGTATAGTCGAAGGTCCTCGTTGATACACGCGGCGAATATCATCATTGCAACGATCCATCGCGGGCTCATCGCGGTCCTCCTCCGAAAGCGATTCCGACGTGAAAGCCGGGGATCGACGGGGTCCTGCTCGGCGCGTCGTACCACGCCAGATCGATCCCGAGATCGAGGCCGACTTGCTTCGTGATCGCCACGGCGACGCCGATCGTCGCTCGCGGCATCCATTCGTGGCGAAACGCGAGGTCGCGCGTGTCACCCGCGGCGGTGACCACCGTCGTGCGGTCGGTGAGCAGCGTGTGCGAGGTCCCCAGCATCAGGTACGGCGCGGCGCGGCCGGTCGGGACGGCGAGGCGCAGGCGCAGCTCGACGTTGGGTCCGCGGCGAGCGAGCTCGCCGGTCTGGACCAGCCAGCCGAGCAGGAGCTCGCCGCTCAGCCGCACGCGTGGTCGGTCGACCCAGCGCATAGCGACGAGCAGGGCCGGCCGGAACCGGCGCAGGCGGGCGGCCTCGACGTCGACGCCGACCGCCAGTGCGCGGGGCCCGACGCCGACCTGCCCGCGCGCGCCGAGCCACGGGTAACCGCCATATACGTGTCCAGCCCAGGTCCGCGGGCGCGAGCCGCCGCCGACGATGTCGAACACCGCCGCGTCGGCGAACCTCGTACGCCGCGCGACGCGGTCGTCGGCGGGCGCCTCTGTGCGGGCCGGCGCAGGTGTCTCGAGGGCCAGGCTCAGGATAAGTCCGAGCATACCGGTCACAGCTCTGGCACCGTGATGTTGAAGACGCGGGCGAAGTTGCCGGCCAGCACGGCGCGGGCCTCGTCGGCCGTGTAATCTGCGGCCGCCATCGCGGCCACGGTACGCTCGAGATAGGACTCGACGAAGCCTGGGCTCTGCGGTCCGTCGCTGCCGTAGATGATGCGGTCGACGAGGCCGGCCTCGCGCAGGCGGGCCATAGCGAGTCGGAGGTTGTCGCCGCTCGGGTCGGAGCCCTTGCTGCCGAGCGCGGACGGCTCGAGGTACACGTTGGGGTAACGGATTGCGAGGTCGATGCAACGCTCGAGCGCGCCGGGCTGCTGCGCCTTGAAGTCGTAACCCAGGTGGCCGAGGATGAAGGTCGCGCCCGGGTGGGCCACGATCGCAGCCTCGAGGTAACTCGGGTCGGTGTACGCAGGCGCCTGCTGCGTGCCCGGGAACGGGCTCGTGCCGGTGTGCAGGTATACGGGCTTGCCGAGCTCCGCCGCCAGCGCGTAGATGCCGAAGTAGCCGGGGTCGTCCATGCGAAACTGCTGGTGCGCATGGGCGAGCTTGATGCCGATGATACCCGGGGCGGCGAGCGCGTCCCGAAGACGCGCGAGCTCCTGCGCTCCGTCCGCGTTCCAGCGATCGATCCGCAAGCTCGCCAGCCCGTAGAAGCGCCCTGGGCCGCGCGCGACGTCGGCGATGACATCCTCGTTGCTGGTGATCCCGACCGTGCGCGGGGCATAGATCGCGAACAGCACCCCGACGCTCACGCCAGCGCGGTCCATCTCGCCGAGGATCCCCTCCGCCGAGAGCACCTGGGCGGCGGCCTTGTCGGGTCGCAGGTCGATCGGGAACGGGAACCGCGAGCTCAAGAACTCCTTGGTCTCTGGCGGAATGTCGTCCCAGTCGCCGGGATGCAGGTGCATGTCGACCACAGGCAGCCGCTCGCCGCGAACGACGACGCCGAGCTCGCCGTCGCCGCAACCGATCGCCAGGCCCAGGAGCAGGAGAAAAGACCGCATCGACCGCAGGTATACGTCACGGCCGATCGGCCTGGGCCGGTTCGTAGCGAGCCCTGGCCGCACAATTGCGTGTGCGCACGCACTCGTCGCGTTTGCGTTTACACGAGTAAATAAAAAGTGGCGCCCGCTACGGGCCGAACAGCCCGGCTGCGGCGCGCAGGTCGACGGTCGCTCGGTGGTACTCACCGAGGGCATCGAGCTCTTGCAGGGCCGCGTCGGTCGCGGCCTGCTCGCGCAGGTTAACGAGCAAGAGGGTGCTGTCGCCGAGGCGAAACCTGCTGCGCTCGGCCTGCTCGAGCTCGTGGGCCGCGGCGAGCTGCTCGCGGGCGAGGCCGACGCGGGCATGCGCGGCGACCAGAGCCGAGTGTGCGTCGCGGAGCTCGAGCGCGACCACGTCTCGGGCCATGCGCAGCTCGGCGTCGATGCGCGCGAGCTCGGCCTCGGCGCGGCGCAGCTTGCCCCGGGCGCCGCGCAGCGCGAGCGGGAGCTCGACGCTGACGCTGGCCACGAACTCTGCCGGTCGCAGGTACGCATAGGCGGGGTCGAGGGCGCCGATGTCCTTGGCGGCGTAGGCGTCGAGGTCGATCTTCGCCGAGCGGTTGTTACGGGCCAGCTTGAGCTCGACGGCCGCGGTCTCGTGCTGGAGTACCAGTCTGCGCAGGTCAGGCCGTCGCGTCCAGGCGTCGCGGATCAGTTGCTCGAGCCCGTCGCTCCCGGGCCGCTGCGGCTCGGGAAACGCGCCCGGCAGCCGCGTCGGCGCCGGCGCCTGGACCTCGCCGTCGACGTCTCGGAGGTGCCGGGCCAGCTCGAAGGCGGCCTGCTGGAGCGCGCGCTCGGCCGCGACGATGCGGGCGCCGCGGTCGACGATGGCGCGGCGATTATCGATGCCCTCGACCGCCGGTACGCCGCCGGCGACGATCTGCTTGCGCAGGCCCTCGTCGCGGTCCTCTGCGAGGGCGAGCAGGCCGCGCTGCACATCGAGGCGCAGGCCGGCGCCGAGCCAGGCCCAGTAGGCGCGCCCGGCGGCCCGCTCGAGCTCGATCGCCCGGGCCTCGAACTCCGCCGCGGCCGCGTCTTGCGCGAGCGCTGTGATCCGCACGTCCGCACGTCGGCGATCGATCGCCCCGCCCTGCCACAGCGGCAGGTTCACGCCGGCCCGCACTTCGCCGCTCGCGGCCGTCTTGCCGCGCAGGTCGTAGACGGCGAAGCTGCCGAGCCCCACCCGCCAGCCGCCGTATACGCTCAGGCCCCACAGCGGCGTCGGCTGGCGCAGCTCGACATCGACGGTGCCGCGGGGGAACGCGCCGATCGGCACGTACTGCCCACGCGCGCGCAGGACCGGGTCGAAGCCGCCGCGCGCCGCCATCGCGTCACCCTCGGCGGCGCGCTGGCGCTGCCTCGCGGCCTCCAACTGCGGGTGGGTCGCTGCCAGCACCGCCATCACCTCGGCGAGCATCAAGGCCTCGCGCGCGGCGGGCGTGGTGGCTGTCTCTTGCGCCATGCTCTCTCGGACATGTCCGAATGTGCAGGTAAGAAGCAGCGACAGCGTCAGCGCGATCCGGGTCACGGCTCCTCCTCTTCCTTGGCCTTGCGCGACTCCTTGCCGTGTGCGGCGTCGCCGACCGGGGCGCCGGAGAGCACAGGTGGGAAGCCATTGAACTGCCGCCAAAGCTCATAGCCGAGGCGGACCTGGTCGAGCAGGATCCAGCCGTTGGCGCGCACGCCCTGGCGCAGGTACTGCGCCGCCGGCCACTGGTCCTCCGGCGGGGCCTCGAGGTCGGGCAGCACGACCATGCGAAAGCGGCCCTTGCCGTCATCGGTGGCGTCGACGAAGGCGACCACGCCGCCGAAGGTGCCGACCGCGACCGAGGGCCAGCCGACGAATTGCACGGCCGGCCAGCCCTCGAATTGCAGCCGCACGTGGCGACCCGGGGTGACCAGCGGCGCGTTGACGCCGTCGAGCCACAGCTCGACCGCCCGCGCCTCGGTGTCGGGCACGAACTGCGCGATCGGGTCGCCCGCCTTGACCATCTCGCCGCCCTGGCGGGCGATCAGCCGCAGCACGCTGCCGTCGCGCGGCGCCGTCACGAGCATCGCCCCCTGTCGGACCTGGCGGACCTCGATGCGCACGAGCTCCTGTTCGGCGCGGGCGAGGTCGCCGCGCGCGGTCTCCATTGCGACCTTCGCCGCGTCGACGGCTGCTCCGGTGTCGCCGCCGATCCGCGTGGTGTCGGCGCGCATCGCCTTGATCTCGCCGCGCGCCGCGGCCTGGGCGGCGCGGGCCCGCAGCAGGTCGGCGCGGGCCGTCTGCTCGGAGAGCTCGGCGAGCTCGAGGCTGCGCGTGGAGGCGAGGCCCTCGACGTGGAGCTTCCGGGTCCGCTCGTTGTTAAGGATCGACGCGTTCAAGCCGGCCTGCGCGGCGTCGACGGCCTGCAGCGCGGCCAGCTCGCGGTCGACGGCCATGCCGGCGCGCATGCGGGCCCCGTCGGTCGCCGAGAGCTGGGCCAGCGCGAGCCCGTCGATGCGTTGTTGACTGAGGTCGATCGCGCGTCTCGCCGCCTCGACGCGGTCCTGCGCCGCGCTGCGCTCACGCTCGATGCGGGCGAGGAGGTCGGGGTCGTTGTCGGCGATGCGGGCGATCGGTTCGCCGGCGGCGACGTGGCCGCCCTCGCCGACCATCCACTCGACCACGCGGCCGTCCATCGGCGCCTCGATGGCCTGCTGGCGATCGAGCGGGGCGAAGGCGATCACGCGGCCCTGGCCTGGCAGCGACTGCTGCCACGGCGCCAGAGCCATCAGGGCCAACATGACCAGCGCCGCGCCGACCAGACGTCGCGCGAGCGCCCGCGCAGTTCGGGTCGGCTGCGTCATTCGCAGCACGCTCGGTTCGATGCTGATGCTGATGCGGTGGGTCGTTTCGGGGTCCATACGCTCTCGGTTCACGACTGCGGGGAGAGGTCGACGACGCGGCGGCAGCGGGCCTGCACCCGTGGGTCGTCGCTGACCACCAGGACGGTCCACGGCGCGTCGGCGGCGAAGATGTGCTCGAGCAGCGCCTCGTGTTTGTCCGGCGGGAGCATCAGACCGTCGAGCACGCCATCGATGAGCAGCAGGCGCGGCTGGGCGGCCAGGGCCCGCGCGAGCACCAGGCGGCGGGCCTGGACCCCTGACAGCGGCGCGCCGTTGGGCAGGAGGGGGGTGTCGAGGCCGGCCGGCAGCGCCGCGATCGTGTCGCCGAGGTCGACCAGGCTGGTGGCCACGCGCAGCGTCGTGAGCGGCACCTGCGGCGCGCCGAGGCGGAGGTTGTCGAGGATCGACGCGTGGAACAGGTCGCCCGGACGGACCAGCGCGATCTGGTCGCGCAGCGCCGGCAAGTCGGCCATCCGCAGGTCGACGCCGTCGATCTCGACCTGGCCCCGGCCCCGGGCGGGCCGCTGGATGCCGAAGCACAGGTCGAGCAGCGCGCTCCTGCTGTCGCCGCTGTCGCCTGCGACGAGCACCCGCTCGCCGGCTGCGACCTCGAGGGCGCCGCGGTCACGCAGCGCCCCGCGCAGCAGCAGACGCGCGGGCCCGTTGCTAAACTCGCGCGCGCCGCCGACTGGATCGAGCGGCAGGTCGATCAGCTTGCCGAACTTCTCGAGCGCGGAGAGCAGGTCATAGAACTTCTCGAGGTGCTTGCCGAGCGTGGCGAAGCTGGCCGACACCGCCGTGACCACCAGCTCTGCCGCGACCAGCTGGCCGAGGGTCAGCTGGCGCTCGAGCACCAGCAGGCCGCCGACCCCGAGCAGCGCCGCGCCAGCGATCACTTGCAGGCCGAGGCCCCCGATCAGCTGGCGCACCAACCGGGCGAAGTGGGCCCGACGCGCCGTCAGGTACGCCCGCGCGAGCAGCTCGGCGCGGGTCACCGCGTGTCGCATCGCCGCCTCCGACTTGAACAGCACCGGGCTGCGCGCGACCTCCTCGAGCCACGCGACCACGTCGTATTTGCACGTCGACTCGCGCAGGCTGCTGGCGATCGCCGCGCGCAGCGGGATCATCACGATCGCCGTCAGGGCGAGCAAGAGCGCCACGTCGAAGGCCAGCAGCATCGGGTGGTAGAACGCCAGCAATGTCATGCCGACCGCGGCCTGCAGGGCGACGGAGACGCCGTCGAGCAGCAGCGTCGCGCAAGCCTTCTGGATGGTGACGACGTCGAAGAAGCGGTTGACCAGCTCCGGCCCGTGCGTCGCCGCGTGGCCGCCGAGGTCGACGCGGGGCAGGCGTCTGGCGACGTCGGAGACCGCGCGCACGAACAGGCGCTGCTGCAGCACCTCGACCACGAACGCCGCGAAGGCCTTGAGCACCGCCGCGAACGAGAGGCCCGCGATCAACAGCAGCGTGAGCACGAACAGCGGCTGCAGCACCGCTCCGAAGGCCACGGTGTTGACCAGTGCCTGCACGGCGATCGGACTGACCAGGCTGAGCGCACCGATCCCGATCGCGTAGACCACGACCACCCACAGATCAGCGCGCTCGAGGTAGACGAGCGCGCGCAGGCGACCGAGGGCGCGGTCGACCGGGTCGCTGGCGGCGACCCGACGCGCATGGAGGGCGTCGAAGGGCAGCGCCGGCTCAATGAGCAGCCAGGTGGTCGCGGCCTCCGGTTCAAGCAGCCTTCGCAGCGCTCGCCGGCTCAGCCGCACCTTCGACTCGCCGCCGCTCTCGACGAGGTAACCATCGACGCCGCCGCGCCGCGCCCTCTTCGCCAACAACCAGCGCCCGCCCCGGTGCGAGTCCAGCAGGGTCAACGCGGGCATCGTCGGGGCGACCCGCCTGTTGAGCTCGGCCGCGGTGAGCCGCACCGCCTGGGCCTTGAGCCCCATCCGCGCCGCGGCTCGGGTCACCGACACGACCCAGCCTTCGTCCTCTACAACGCCGCTCGCTGCGCTGTGCAGGGCCACCCAGGCCTGCGTCGGGTCGAACTCGGTGCCCGCGTGCTCGGCCAGCAGCTCCAACACGCGTAGGAGGTCTCCGAAGGGCCCGCCGGGGCCGGTCGCCGCGCTAGGCATGACGGCCTCCCGGGGCGGCCCAACGGCGGGCCACCGCCCGGCCGAGTCGGTCGATGAAGTGCACCATGGCCGCCTCGCTGGTCTCATCCTCGGCCGTGAGCGACACCGTCGCGCCGCCGACGAGGTGCACCTCGCCGCGCATGCGCACCCGCCCGGGGCCGCACAGGGCCGCCCGGAGGACCGCCCGGACGACGGATGCAGTGAAGCGGGAGAGCACGAAGCGCAGGCGCATCTCTACGTCCACGGACGCGGCTCCCTCCGGGCAGACATCGACCTCGATCCGCATGTGCCCCCCGGTATGCGCGGCTTTTTATATTTCGACAAGCACATAATACAGCACTCGAACTTTGGTAAAACAGAAGTCCGTGGCCACGCTCAACTATCATCACCTGCTGCACTTTTGGACCGTCGCGCGCGAGGGTGGCGTCGCGGCGGCCTCTCGCCGCCTGCGGCTGTCGCAGTCGACCTTGTCGACCCAACTGCGCCAGCTCGAGGAGCAGATGGGCGTCCTGCTGTTCGACCGCAGCCGAAGGCGCCTCGCGCTCAGCGAGGCCGGTCGCACCGCGTTCCGCTACGCCGACGAGATCTTCGGGCTCGGCCACGAGCTGGTCGACGCGCTGCACAGCCGCCCCGAGGGCCACCCGCTGCGGCTGGCCGTCGGTATCACCAACGCGGTCCAGAAGCTGATCGCGTACCGCCTGATCGAACCGGCGCTGCGGCTACCTGGCGGCCTGCACGTGCAATGCAGCGAGGACCGGCTCGAGCGCCTGGTGCCGCTGCTCGCCAGTCACGAGCTCGACCTCGTGATCTCGGACGTGCCGCTGCAGCCGGGCGCCGCGTTCAAGGCCTTTAACCACCCGCTCGGCCTCAGCGACGTCGCGATCTTCGCCGTCCCGGAGCAGGCCGCCCGCCTGCGCCGCCGCTTCCCTCGCAGCCTCGACGGCGCCCCGTTCCTGTTGCCGACCGGGACCAGCGCGCTGCGCCGCGAGATCGAGGCGTGGTTCGACCAGCACGAGCTTCGCCCCGCGGTGGTCGGCGAGTTCGACGACAGCGCCCTGCTCAAGGTCTTCGGCCAGGCCGGCGTCGGCGCCTTCGCCGGGCCCAGCGTGATCGCCCGCGAGATTGTTCGTCAATACAAGGTGCAGGTCGTCGGCCGCATGGATGGACCCGTCGAGCGCTTCTTCGCCATCTCGTCCGAACGCCGGCTCAAGCACCCCGGCGTCGTCGCCATCTCGGCGGCCGCGCGCAGCGAGCTGTTCGCCGCGCCTCCAGCCCCACCTCCGTGAGCCGCGATCCCCGCTCGAGCGGGCTCTGGACTTATTCTCGTATGGGGCCTAGGCTCCAGGTGCGCTGACCACGATACATTCTTGACAATATCGACAGCACACCGACCTCGAGAGCGACCCACCGCGCGATAGAAACATTGAACAAAGAGACGGACCCCATGACCAAAAGCGAGAGCGAGAACCCAGCGATCCCGTCCCCCACGCCCAAGACGACCCGGCCCAGGACCAACCGGGACTGGTGGCCCGACCAGTTGGACCTTCAGGTGCTGGCTCAGCATTCGCCCCGGGCCAATCCTCTCGGCGAGGGATTCGACTATGCGACGGAGTTCAAGGCGCTCGACATCGAGGCGCTGAAGCGGGACGTCATCGCGGTCATGACGACCTCGCAGGCGTGGTGGCCGTCCGACTACGGCCACTACGGGCCGCTCTTCATCCGGTTGACGTGGCACGCCGCGGGCACCTATCGGACCTTCGACGGCCGGGGCGGGGGCGACGGCGGCGCCCAGCGCTTCGCCCCGCTCAACAGTTGGCCCGACAACGTGAGCCTCGACAAGGCGCGTCGATTGTTGTGGCCGATCAAGCAGAAGTACGGCCGCAAGGTCTCGTGGGCGGATCTGCTGGTCTTCGCTGGCAACGTCGCCCTTGAATCCATGGGGTTTCAGACCTTCGGCTTCGCGTTCGGACGAGAGGACCTCTGGGAGCCGGAGGAGATCTTCTGGGGCTCGGAGGACGCCTGGCTCGGCGACGAGCGCTACAGCGGCGACCGGGAGCTCGCCAAACCATACGGCGCCGTACAGATGGGCCTCATCTACGTCAACCCGGAGGGCCCGAACGGCAACCCCGACCCGCTCGCCTCGGCCCGCGACATCCGCGAGACCTTCGCCCGCATGGCGATGGACGACGAGGAGACGGTCGCGCTGATCGTCGGTGGTCACACGTTTGGCAAGTGCCACGGCGCCGTCAACCCCAAGCACATCGGACCCGAGCCCGAGGCGTGCCCCGTCGAGCACCAGGGCTTCGGCTGGAAGAACAGCAGCGGCAGCGGCAAGGGCGTCGACACGCTCACCAGCGGGCTGGAGGGCGCGTGGACCAGCACGCCGACGAAGTGGGACAACGGATATCTCGATAACCTGTTCAAGTACGACTGGGAGCTGACCACCAGCCCCGCCGGCGCCAAGCAGTGGACCCCCAAGGACCCCGCGGCCCAGGGCACCGTGCCGGACGCGCACGACCCGTCGAAGCGGCACGCGCCGATGATGCTTACGTCGGACCTCGCGCTGAAGTTCGACCCGATCTACGCGCCGATCGCCAAACGCTTCCACGCGGACCTCGCTCTGCTCGCCGACGCGTTCGCCAAGGCCTGGTACAAGCTGCTGCACCGCGATATGGGGCCCGTCTCGCGCTACCTCGGGCCGTGGGTCCCGCAGCCGCAACTGTGGCAGGACCCGGTGCCACCGGTCGATCATGCGCTGATCGGCGAGCACGACATCGCCGCCCTCAAGGCCAAGATCCTGGCGTCGGGGCTGTCCATCACCCAACTGGTCGCGACCGCGTGGGCGTCGGCGGCGAGCTTCCGCGGCACCGATAAGCGGGGCGGGGCGAACGGGGCCCGCATCCGGCTGGCGCCGCAAAAGGACTGGGAGGTCAACAAGCGCGGCGATCTGGCCAAAGTGCTGCAGACCCTCGAGGCGATCCAAAAGGATGGCGCGACCAAGGTCTCGCTCGCCGACCTGATCGTGCTCGGTGGATGCGCGGCGGTCGAGCAGGCGGCGAAGAACGCCGGGTATGCCGTCAAGGTCCCGTTCGCGCCGGGCCGCACCGATGCCTCGCAGGCGCAGACCGACGTGGCGTCGTTCGCCGTGCTCGAACCGAACGCAGACGGGTTTCGTAACTATGTCCGCGCCGGCGAGAAGCTCTCGCCGCAGACCCTGCTGCTCGACCGGGCCAACCTGCTCCGGCTGACCGCGCCCGAGATGACGGTGCTGGTCGGTGGCATGCGCGCGTTGAATGCCAACGCCGGACAGACCCGCCACGGCGTCTTCACCGACCGGCCCGACACGCTGAGCAACGACTTCTTCGTGAACCTGCTCGACATGAGCACGGAGTGGAAGGCGGCCGGCGAGAACGAGTACGAGGGCCGCGAACGCGGGACCGACAAGGTCAAGTGGACCGCCACCGCGGTCGACCTGGTGTTCGGCTCGAACGCTCAGTTGCGGGCGGTGTCGGAGTACTACGCGTGCGACGACGCGAAGGAGAAGTTCGTGCGCGACTTCGTGGCTGCGTGGGACAAGGTCATGCGCCTCGACCGATTCGACCTCGCGTGATCGACGTCCCGGGCCTCGCCGACGAAGGCAATCCTGCCTATCGGCGATGACCCGTCACGGATCGCAGCGGCAGGCGTCGACTGCGACGTGCCCGAACGCCCCGGTTCGCGTGCGCGTGCTGCCTGGCGTCTCTTCCTTGACTGACCACATCCGCAGCGAGCACATGTCGCCGCCGTAGCCGTCGAGCCCGAAGCTGGCCGTATGGCGCACGCCGTCACGGACGTAGCTCTTGTCGAGCGCCCCGGTGGCCGCGAGCGCCTCGGCGTCCGCCGGGACCACCTCGAAGCCGAGGCCGAGCTCGACCCGAAGCTGGTCGAGCCCGGTGATCAGCGCGGACCGGCAGGCCGGATCCGCGACGGAATCCGCCCGCAACTTCGCGCCCGGCCCGTAACCCCGGGTGGCGAGCACGATCCACACGATCGCCAGGACCGGGACGAGTAGGACGAGGACGATCAGCCAGCGGGGCATCGGCGCACGATGGGGGAACCGCGCCGGCCTGTCAACCGGGCCTGACCCGTCGAGGGCTTGCGGGCCAGCGGCA
>Ga0105045_10002276_pt1 | contig 16149 bp, 12 predicted proteins | sample MAT02_FD_78089 | JGI IMG/M metagenome (GOLD analysis project Ga0105045, IMG submission 78089) | Freshwater microbial communities from Lake Fryxell liftoff mats and glacier meltwater in Antarctica - MAT-02 (megahit assembly) | ecosystem: Environmental > Aquatic > Freshwater > Ice > Liftoff...
AACCTGCAATCGCAGTTCGATCTCGCCCAGGCTGACAAGGAAACCGGCGAGACGATCCGGCATCTACCGACAAAGGCGACCTTGGGGTCTGATGCCGGAGAGTGCAGGATCATACGCTAAGAACTCTAACCCATTGAAAAAAAGACATTCTAGACACGGTTTTTCAGCCGGACCTAAGAAAAGGTAACGAAAAATATACAATGATATCAAATGCTTATTTTCACTAACGTATGATCCTGCCCTCTCCGGCATCAGACCCCTCGTAGCCCAAATGCGTTGTCAGCTCGGCTCCCAGCGTCCGTTCCATCAGCTTAATCTTCAGCTCTTTCATCAGCCCAGCATCGCAAAGCAGCTCCTCAGGCCGCTCGCAGCCCTTCAGCAGTTCGTACAATAGTTCCTTGGAAATCGTCATCGTCCTTGCTCCTCTCAGGAAGCATGAATCAGATCACAGTTACACAGAAGATCGGACACTCTCCCTTTTTTAATTCTCAAAAGATGCCTGCAAGATCGACGGACGCCGCCCAACCAGGTCCAGCGACCGCTCGACCGCAGCCCCTAGCCGCAAGAGCACTTCCTCCCGCCCAGCGCGGGCCGCGATCTGGATGCCAAGCGGGGCGCCGACTTTGTCAAACCCGGCAGGCACTGCAATCGCAGGTTGCCCGGTCATGTTAAAGATGTAGCTGTAGGGGCACCAAGCCCAATCGTCCGAACGCTCGCCCGGCGGGGCTTCAGTGTCTATGTCGAACGCCGCTCCGATGACCGACGGACAAAGCACCGCGTCAAATCGGGTGAGGAACCCATGCGCTGTGGCGGTGATCGCGAGGCGAGCGTTGATGGCCTTGTGAAACTGCAATATGTCGATCTTGCGCCCACGGGCGGCAATGTCGGCGATCAACGGATCCATTTTTGATGCCTGTTCGGGCGGATACAGGTCAAGAAACCCGGCGTAGCTGGTATCCCAAAACACATCAAACGGTTCCTTCGGCGGCACCGGCCAGTCGGGCGAAGCAACCTCCACAATAGCACCTGCGTCCGATAAAGCCTCCGCGACCCTGGACAGAGCGGCAACGATGTCGGGTTCCGGGGCGCGCCCCGTGCCAAGATCCGGCGACAGCGCGACGCGCAGTCCGGCGATGGGCGCGGTCGCAGCCTCGATGGCAAAAGGCACTGGCCAGGCAAACGCATCGCGTGGGTCGGGTTCCGCCATGACCGCCGTCAACGCGATCAAATCCGCGATCCGGCGCGCCATCGGCCCGGTGACGGAATGCGGTGCGAAGTGGCTGGAGGGGTAGGCCGGGACACGCCCGAAGCCGGGCTTGAGGCCGGTCAGATTGCAAAAAGCCGCCGGTATGCGGATCGACCCGGCGCCATCGGTGCCGGTCGCCAAAGTGCCCATGCCCAAGGCTAGCGCCGCGGCGGCTCCGCCGCTGGAGCCGCCCGGCGTGCGATCGGGGAGATACGGGTTGCGCGTTACGCCGTGGACGGCACTCCGGGTAACAATCCGCGACCCGGATTCTGGCGTTGCGGTCTTGCCGACAAACACCGCGCCGGCAGCTCGAAGGCGTGCCACGCATGACGCGTCATCCGGGGCCGGGGGATCGGCCAGAAGCGCGGCCGACCCACGCCGGCTGGGCAACCCCGCCACTGGGGTCAGATCTTTGACCGAGGTCGGAATGCCGTCCAGCGGTCCCAGCGCTGCTGTGTCGCGAAATCTTTGCGCCGAAGCCTCGGCCATGGCCCGGCTGGTTGCGTGGTCAAGATGCACAAAGGCATTCACCGCCGGCTCAAACGCCTCGATCCGGGCGAAGGCCGCCTCCAGCGCGTCGACGGGGGTGAACAGGCCGGCCCGATACCCGTGGCCCAGATCGGCCACGGACATGTCGGCAAGCGGACCATGCAGGCCGGATGCGTCGGGCATCAATAAAGCTCGAAATACTCGGCGGTTTCGGCCGCCGGGATCTCATCGCGCAGGCGATGTGTCTCTTGCCATTTCATGTTCATATAGACCTGAATAAATTCCTCACCCAGCATCTCGCGCAAGGCCAGATCGGCCTCCAGCGCCTCCAACGCGCTCTCGATGGATGTGGGCAGCTTTTCGAACCGCTCGTCGTCCTCTTTCGGGCCAGCGATAGGCGGGGCCAGTTCGCGGTTGTGCTGGATGCCCAACAGACCCGCCGCAAGGACGGAGGCTGACACGAGATATGGGTTGGCCATCGCGGAGGGCACGCGCACCTCAAGGTGGGTGGCCTGATCATAGCTGGCCTTGACCCGCACGCTGGCGGACCGGTCCTGCACCCCCCATGAGATGTTCGATGGCGCAAATGTATGGGGCTGGATGCGCCGATAACAATTCGGCGTCGGGTTCCAGATCGCCATACCTGCACGGGTGTGTTCCAGAATGCCCTGAATGAACGACCGCATGGTCAAGGACAGCCCGTCTTCCATGTTGGGGTCTAGGAACACGTTCTGGCCGGTTTTCTTGTCAATCAACGAGACATGGAAATGCGAACAACTGCCCGAGCGTCCCTTATAGGGTTTGGTCATGAAGGTCGCGTGTACCCCTTCGCGCTTGAGGTATTCTTTCACTGTGCCCTTGAACACAAAGGCACAATCCGCCGCGGCCACACCATCGAGCGCGGTATAATTGATCTCGATCTGACCGGGTCCGTGTTCAACATTATAGGTAATGATGTCGATGCCCTGCGCCTGACAGATAATGATCAACCGGTCGATGGCGGGGTTTTCATGGGTCCGGGCGGTCACAAAAATCGGCTGATCGGGAAACAGCGGCGCACGGGTTTCGCCATCAACGGCATAGAATTCGTATTCGTGGCCCATCTTGACGATATACCCAAGCTCATCGGCCTTCTTAAGCATCTTTTTCATCAGCATGCGCGGTGCGGCCCATTGGGGGGTACCATCATACCACATCGTGTCGCAGATCACCCGGCCCGTGCGCTCCAACCATGGCACAGGCGTCAAAGTGGTGATGTCCGGCACCATCACGCAATCGGTGTAGTTGCGTTCCTCGTTATAGCCCGAGCCGCGCACCGGAATCGAATAAGTGTCAAGCGCGACCATGCCACCGTAAAGGTTCAGGCCCTTGCGCATGTAACCCGCCACATGGTTGATCGGGATCGTCTTGCCGCGCGACATCCCGGCCATATCGGAGGTCTCGAAGCGCAGGAAATCAAAGCCACCCTCGCGCAGCTTGGCCACAAAAGCGTCGGCTTCTTCACGGGTGTAGAGCGACAATTCGGGAAGCACGGGATTGCGCTCGATCGTGTGCGTGGTATCAGGCATGGGGAGTTCTCCTTGGAAAGCTTAGGTCTGAGACGGCGGCGCGGTGCTGCGCGATCACGGACATGAAATTCTGGTGCAGACGCATGGCCGTTTCAGCATAGGCGGGCAGGCGTGGGATGACATCGGCCTCAAGCCGCGCAGCGCCGCCGGGTCCGAATATTTCGGTCAGGGACGCCGCATAGGCAGGAATGTCGCGCCATTCCGGCACTGTTTCGGCGGTCAATTCGACGTGGAATTGCAGGCCATAAGCGTAATCCCCATAGCGGAACGCCTGCACCGAACAGGCGTCGTTTTCGGCCAGATGCACCGCGCCTTGCGGCATTTCCTTGACCTCGGCGCTGTGCCATTGAAAGACGTCCATACCATCGCCAAACCCGTCGAGAAGCAGATCGGCCAGACCCTCGGGCGTCAACGATACCTGACCAGGGCCAACCTCGGACACCGCGCCCGGCCCGACATAGCCGCCAAGCGCCTCCGCCAACAGTTGATGGCCCAGACACAGACCCAGATACGGCTTGTTGTGGGTCAGCACCCAATCGCGGATGGCAGCCTTTTCCGGCACAAGCCATGGGTGTTCGGCCTCTTGCCAGACATCCATCGGGCCGCCCATCACCAGCATGGCATCATAAACATCAAGGGGCGGTATCGGATCGCCCTGATCCAGTTCGACCGAGTCCCATGTGATCCCGCTGGCCTTCCACAGGGCGCGAAACGCGCCGGGATGTTCACAGCCAATATGTTGAAGCACAAGGAATTTCATTGCGCAGCCTCCGGTGCCCGTTTGAGGGTGACTTCCATGTTATGGACCGACGTCGCCTCGGCGATGTCGGATTTCTGCGCTGCGTGCAGCACGTTGATATTTGCGCCCCCCGGCTCTGCCCCCGGCCAGCGACCTTTATAGACGATGCCCATACCCGGCTGCGCGATGTCGCTGATCTGCACCGCCAGCACCAGATCGCCAGCCTTGTTCGACAGGCTGACCCGGTCGCCCTCCACAAGGTCACGCGCGGCGGCCTCATCGGGGTGCAGGATGACCGAGATCTGGCCAAGTTTACCTTGGATACCGGGGTCATTGCCGTAGCTTGCGTTCATCTGCCAGAACGACGCGGGCGACAGGATGCGCAACCGTCCATCCGACAACGGGATGTCGGCATGTGCTTCGGGGACCAGCGGCATGCCTTCGGCAACGGCGGCGTCCGAGGCCAATTCGATCTTTCCCGATGGTGTTGCGAAGTTGAGCGTTTCAAACTGTATCCGGGGTTCGGAATAAAGCGGCAATGTGCCGGCCTCGGCCAGACGGGCAAAGCCACCCTCAAGCCCGGACATGGCCACGATCCGATCCAGCAGCGCCGCGTCGCATTCCAGCAGTATTGGATCGTCCAGACCAACTGCATGGACGATCCGGCGGAACATTTCTTGGTTGGAAACGGCTGTTCCGGGCGGATCCTGAACCTTCACCTGCGCGGACAAAGTATGGTGGAAATAGGGCACGATGACGTCGTCGAATTCGAGGAAATTCGCGGCAGGAAGCACGATATCGGCATAGGCGGCGGTGTCGGTCGGGAACACGTCGCAGACCACCGTGAACAGGTCCTCGCGGCTCAGTGCGTCGCGCAGCAGGCCCTGATCGGGCGACGAGGCAACAGGGTTGCAGTTCCATGTGAAAAACACCTGCGATACCACCGGGTCCGCCAACGTGGCGGCGAGATCCATATGGCTGACCGATCCACAGCCTGCGTCCAGTTCCGGGCAGGTGATGGTGTCCATGTCGATGCCGCGCGAGGCCGGCCCATTCATATAGCAGAACCCGGTGCCAGGTTTGCCAATATTGCCCGTCAGTGCCACCAAGGCCGACAGCGCGCGAAACGCGTTGCCGCCGCGCGCCGTGCGCTGCATGCCCTGACCCATCCACAACAGCGACGGCCCGGCAGCATAGGCGCGTGCGGCCTCCTTGATCTGGGCCTCGGGCACGCCGGTCAGCGCCAATGTGGTCGCCAGATCGGCGGCCTCGATCGCGGGCAACAGGTCGTCGTAACCCTGAACATGTGCGGCAATAAAAGCGTGGTCCAACAGGCCGTCCCGCAAGGCGACATGCATAAACCCGAACGCCAGCGCCGCATCCGTTCCGGGGCGCAGTTGCAGATGCAGATCGGCCCGTTCGCGCGCGGTGCGGTGGGCGATCGGGTCAATCGCGATGACCTTGGTGCCACGCTCGCGCATCTCGCGCAGCCAATCCTTGTGCATATGCGGCGCTGAATGGCCCGGGTTGGCGCCCCAGACGACGATTGTGGAGGCGTCTTTTGCGGTTTCAGGGTCAAACCCCTCAAGGCTGTCGCCCCATGTCAGTTTAAGCGCAGCGTGACCGGCCTTGTTGCAGACCGTATCGGGGTCAATCTCTGTGGCTCCAATCTTATGGAAGAACCGCATAGGGTACCAGCCTGCGATCAACCCGACCGTGCCGGTATAATGCGCATGCACGACCTGATGCGCGGGGCCGTCGGACAGATGCGGGCGCAGTTTGGCGGCGATTTCGTCCAGCGCCGCGTCCCAGGAGATCGGTTCAAACTGCGCGCTTCCTTTGCGGCCGACGCGGCGCATGGGTTGCGTCACGCGTTGATCCGGATCGCGCCAGACGCCGTTGTAGGCGATGGCGCATTTTCCGCACAGCGTGCCGCGCGAAATCGCGTGGTCCGGGTCGCCCATAATCCGGCTGACTGCACCATCCTCGACCACCGCAACCATGCCACAGGCGTCGTAGCAATCGCGCGGGCAGGTCGTTTTGATGCGTTTTTTCATCTGTTTATCCATAGTTCTTTACTCCACTGCACGTGTCTTCATCCCAACCGGTGACCGTCTTGCGCGTCGAAACACAGGATGTGTTCTGTCTTGAGGCTGACCGTCACGGCCGCGCCGATCGCAAACCTTGAGGCCAGATGTTCGGGCACCAACGCGCGGATCTGCGCCTGCCCGGTATCCACCGTGACCGCCACCTTCAGGCCAAGCGGTTCGGTGTCGGTCACACTCGCATTGGCGCCATCCGCACCTTCGACCGCCAAAACGACATGTTCGGGGCGGAGCCCTGCTTCGAACCGGCTGGCAGCCCCATTGAAAATCATGTGCTGCTGCGCCACGGTCTGGGCTTTCAGCCCGCCGATGCGCAAAACCCCACCTTCGCTGGGGTCATACTCGGCGGCCAGGATGTTGATCTCGGGCGCGCCGACAAAACGCGCGACATAGCGGTCCACGGGGCGCTCATAAAGCTCCTGTGGGGCAGCGACCTGCCGGATGCGACCGGCAATCAGCACCGCGATCTTGTCGGCAACGGCCATTGCTTCGGTAAAATCGGGCGTGGCATAGAGGAAACTGGCGCCCCGCTCGCGTTGCAAGCGGCGTAATTCGGCCCGCAACTCGATCCGCAGTTTGGCGTCGAGGCTGGAAAGCGGTTCATCCAGCAAATAGAATGCCGGATCGCGGACCAAGGCACGGCCAAGTGCGATGCGTTGCCGTTCCCCGCCCGACATGGTGCGCGGCAGGCGGTCAAGAATATGCGTGACCTGCAAGGTTTCGGCTACGCCGCGCACTTTGGCGGTGATTGAGTCGCGGGGCATCCTGGCGATGCGCAGCGGGTTGGCGATATTCTCGAAGCCGGTTTTCTCGGGGTAAAGTGCCAAAGTATCGAAGATCATCGCGACATTGCGTTGCCGCGGTTCCAGAGCGGTTGCATCTTTGCCCATGATCTCGACCACACCACTGTCAGGCGCGTCAAGACCGGCCAGAATGCGCAGCGTCGTCGTTTTTCCCGCGCCCGCCGGGCCAAGCAACGCCGTGAACGCGCCATCTTCGAGGACCAGATCGACGCCATCCAGCGCTTGCGTCTTGCCAAAGCGCCGCGATATCGCGCGTGCGCGCAATACGGGATGGCTCATGGCGTGGTCTCCATCAGGTTGTAATTAGTTTCTGCACTGAAGAACGCGGCGCGGGCTGGGTCGAAGACCACGTTGACGCGCGTACCCACTTCGGGACTGTAATGGGCGGGCACGGTGGCCTTCATCTGCGCGCCGCCGATACCAAAGGTAATCACAGTTTCGGCTCCACGCGGCTCAACTAGCAGGACATCGGCCTGGAAACTGTCGCCGAAGGCTTCCGACAGGCGGATCGCGTCAGGGCGCAGGCCCAGGATACCCTGTCCCTGACGTGGCCCCAGCGCTTGCGGCAACGCGACCTGCAGACCTTCAGCCACGAAGCGCGCGCCGTTTGCGTCCGTCTCGAACGCGCCTAGGACAAGGTTCATCGGTGGCTCGCCGATGAACCCGGCCACGAAGGTATGCGCGGGCTGCTCATAAACAATGTGGGTGGCGGCGCATTGGCGCAGGCGCCCTTCGCTCATCACGGCGATGCGGCTTGCGAGCGACAGCGCCTCTATCTGATCATGGGTGACGTAGACGATCGTCAGCCCGATCTCTTTTTGCAGTCGGCGCAGTTCGCGCCGCATCGTGGCGCGCATCTCGGTCTCGAGATTGGACAGCGGCTCGTCCAGCAACAGCAGCGCAGGTTTGGTCACCAACGTGCGCCCGATGGCGACACGCTGCAGTTCGGATCCACCAAGCGTGTCGGCGCGCGTGTTCAACTGGCTCGACAGGCCAAGCATCTCGGCGGTCTCGCCAACTTGTCGCTTGATCTCGGATCGGGCCATGCCGCGCACGCTGAGCCCAAAGGCGATGTTCTGCGCCACCGTCATATGGGTGAAGATCGCGTAATCCTGAAACACAAGACCAACACTGCGCTGACCTGCGGCCTGATCCAGCACCGAGACCCCGTCGATCCGGATATCACCAGCGCTCGGGGCCTCGATCCCCACGATCATGTTGAGCGTCGTGGACTTGCCACAGCCCGACGGGCCTAGGATCGCCAGCGTCTCGCCGGCGCCAACGGTTAGGCTGAGGTCGCGCACGGCAACCACGGACCCGCCGTCATATTTCTTGTGCAGATTAACAAGTTCCAGTTTTGGGGTCTGTGTCATCGTTTCACGGCTCCGAAGGTCATGCCGCGCGCCAAGTGTTTCTGGATCAGGAAGCCCGCCACGATAAGCGGTGCCATCGCTAGGACCGCCAACGCGGCCTGAACGCCGTAAAGCGTGCCCGCCGTGGCAGTGACGTATTTGGAAAGGCGGACTGGGATGGTTTCGATGTTGGTGTAGCTCAGAACCAGCGCGAACATAAACTCGGACCAGTTCAGGATGAAGATGAACAGGGTTGTTGCGAACAGCCCACCCTTGATCAGTGGGCCTGTCACCGTAAGATGCGCGGCCATACGCGAGCGGCCGTCGACCATCGCGGCCTCCTCCACTTCCCGGGGGACTTCGTCAACGAAGCTTTTGAGCATCCATGTGGCAAAGGGCAGGGTGATCGCCACGTAGATCGCGATCAGGCCGGCATAGGTGTCGATCAGGCCTACCGTTGCAAAGATGATCACGAAGGGCACTGCAATTGCGGCGGGCGGAAACATGCGCCCCGACAGGATCATCAGCGGCGTGAAGCGGTTGATCTTTGCGTAGCGCGACAGGCCGATGGCGGCGAAAAACCCGATGCATACCGCGATAAGCGTCGCGGTTATGGATGTGAGCAACGACCCGAACACCGCCGCCGTGGCGCTTTCGCTGACCCCGCCGACGCCAAAGGCTCCGATCGCTTCGGGATCGAACAGGGTGCGGAAATTAATCAGCGTCGGGTCCGAGGGAACCCAGGTGGCGGGGGAGGTGTTCCAATCAGTCGGAGGCTTGATCGACGTCATCAAGATCCAGAAGATCGGGAACAGCGTCAGCACGAGTGCAACGCCCAACATCAGGGCCAACAGGGGGGTTAAGGGTTTCTTGGGCATCAGTTGTTCCTTCCCAGAAGCTGGTCGCGGACAGGTGCAAGCAGCACATGCACCATCACAAGCGTTCCGATCAGCACGAGAAACGCGGCGGCCGCCCCGTAGGCGAGTTGAAAATCCTGAAAGGCGAGCTTGTAGATATAAAGGCTGATCGTCTCGGTAGATGTCGAGGGTCCGCCCCGCGTCAACATGAAGACCTCATCGAAGAGCTTCAGGACCTCGATGGCCCGGATGACCAGCGCGACGATGATGATGGGCTTGAGCATCGGCAGCACTACGCGCCAGAAAATCTGTCGCGAGCTTGCTCCGAGAATGACAGCGGCGCGGACCGGGTTCTCCGGGATCGAATTGAGCCCTGAGAGCATAATCAGGAAGAACAGCGGCGTCCAGTGCCAGACTTCGGTCACAATCACGGCGGTCCAGGCCAGCCCGGCGGACTGGAACCACGCAGGTGACGCGCCGAAGAGGAACATGGAGATCTGGTTGATCGGCCCGTTCGACTGGAACAGCATCCAGAACGTATAACCGACCACCACCGGCATCACCATCATCGGGGTCAGCAGCGTGGAGAACAACGCCGACTTGCCCTTGAATTCCCGTAGGAAGATCAACGCGAGCCCAAGCCCGATGACCAGTTCCAGCGATAGGCAAATGACACTGAAGGCCACCGTGCGGCCGACCGCCTCCAGAAACCGGGTGTCGTAGATCAGCAACTCTTCGTAGTTGAACAGACCCTCGAACGTGGCATCGAACAACGAGCCACGGGTCGGCGACCACAAGGTGAAGCTCATCACCAGCGCCACCAGAAGCGACACCACCAGAACGAAGATCGAGATCAATTGCCCCGGTGCTGCAAGCCCCATCGCAAAACGCTTGCAGCGGCGGCGCGCGATCTTCGCGCCCGTGCTGCCCCCTGTGCTGTCAGACGTCGCGCGCTCCTGCGGGGCAGGCTCGATGCGCAAGGCAGCGGTGTGGAGCGTCTTGTCGGCCATGAAGATGGGGTCTCCGCAAAGGTCAGTTGTATGGATAGGTCAGGCGTCTATGCGTGCGCTGGCGGCGACAACGCATCGCCGCCAGCGCCTGGAAACGGGACCTCAGGTCCAGGTGTCGGCGCCGGTGGCCGCTTTGATCGGATCGGCGAGGTTTTGCACTAGCGACAGCCAGCTCTGCTTGACCTTATCGCGCCCAATGCGGCGCGTGATCCGCTCGATCGACCGTGCGGCGTCGTCCAGCGCCTCTTGCGGTAGCTTCTGGCCCGTCATCGCGGCGTGCACTTCCAGATCGAGCGCGTCCTGATACTCAAACCCGCCCGGCAGGCAGAAATCGGGAACGGTGTTAACCATGTTGTCGTGCAACGTCTCGAGGTACTCCGGCGAATAGGTGTCCAGCAGGCGCTGCGTCGGCGCCTTCATGTGGTTGACACGATAGGGGTCGGAATAGCCACCGAGATAGGGAATAGCGTCGGCGCTGACGGTCGGCGAGGTCATCCATTGGGCATAGGCATAGGCCAGCTCCGGGTTGGCCGAATACCGCGACACGGCATAGCCGTAGCCCCAGCAGAACAGACCGGCATAGAGCTTTTCACCCTTGCGTGTAAAATCCGCCGGCATCACGGTCGCGGCAATATTGCCCGAGGTGGCCGGGCCGGTGGATGGCGCCTCGGAATACTTGTAGCCCGACGGCCAAACGATGTTCATGAAGCCTTCGCCACGGCCAAAGGCGTTATAGTTCGACGACCAAGTGAAGCTGAAGGCATCGGGATGCAGGTATTCGTTCATCGCCAACATGTCTTCCAGCGCAGCAAGACCTTCTTCGCCATTGAAGGTCGGGTTCATGTCGCCGTCGAAATAGAGCATGCCCTTGGACATCAGGCGCTGCATGAACATCCATTTGACGTAGTAGCGCGACCGATATTCGAGGCTGCCGTAAAAGCCGTTCTCCGGATCGTGGAAGAACCGCGCCATCTCGTAGTATTCCTGCCACGTGTCGGGCGTGGCGACGGCGCGGCCGAAGGTGTCTTCGAACTCCATCGCCTTCTCGGCCATCTTGTCGGACCGGCATAGCAGCGTGATCTGATCGCCATCGTTGAGCAGGCCCGCAACTCGGCCGTTGTAGAGCTGAGCGTGGTGGCTGGCCGGGAAGACGACGCCGTGGTCGGGGTTAAAAAGATCCGGCTGGTATTCTTCCGTCCATTCCGTCAGGTCGTAGATCACACCACTGTCGATCCAGTCCGGATAGGACATCGCGGTCGGCATCATCAGATCGTAGCGGCCAGTTTGCGCCACAGCCTCCTGCATGCCCTTGGTGTGCACGACTTCGTCGGGCTCCTCGATGAACTCCAACTCGATCCCCAATTCATCGCGCCACAGGTCGACGTAGGGCGTCATGTTGCCGATGGATCCGGTGGGGATCATGAGCGTGAGGATTTTTCTCTCGGCGCGCGCGGCGGCGGCCTGAGCCAGCGCCCAAGCGCGATCTTCCGGGCCAGTGATGGAGGCCAGAGCGGTTTGCGCCCCGGCGGGCGAAGCCGTGATGAATTGCGCCAAAGAGGTGGTCGCCCCGGCCGCGGCTAGCGAGGCGAGAAAGCTGCGGCGCGACAGCCCGCCTTCGTCGAAACGGGTGCAAAGGTCTTCGATAGCGGATCGGTTTTTCATGATCATGGTCCCTAACTTAAAGGCCCAAAACCGGGCCGAGAACTGCGTGATGACCCATCTGCAACGCTTCGGCCGGGAGGCCTGTAAAGGTCGGAATTGCTGAGTCTGATCCATGATTGACCAATTGCTGCACTGCAAAAGTACCATTATCATAATTCAGGGGGGGCCATTATGACCCTTCGCAAGGACAAGGGCATGCCATGGCAAAGACTACTTCGACCGGCTTCAGCCCGCTTGTGCGAGTCTCCGACGACACCGCCATCGCCAAGCATGAACAGATCGCCCAGGAGCTTCGGGTGGCGATGGAATTGGGATATCTGAGCACCGGCACACGGCTCGCCTCGACCCGGGTTCTGGCCAATGATTGGGGGGTGTCGCGCAACACCGTGATGCAGGTCTTCGCGAGCCTCTCGGCGGAGGGTTATATCGCCTCGCGCACCGGCGACGGCACCTATGTCATCTGGCGCAATCACGGGGTGACCCAAGCCCCCTCGCAGGCAGCGGACACGGCGGAAAAATATCCGTTTCGTCGGCTGTCGCGGCGCGGGCGCGCCCTTGTGGCGGAGCCAGAGTTTGGACTGCCCGACCGACCTTTGCCGTTCATGCCGAACGTCCCGGATTTCCGTCTTTTTCCAATGAGTTCGTGGTTGCGGTTGATGAACGAGGTCTCGGGCCGCTTGACGGGTCAGGCTTTGGTGGGGGTGTCCACGGCGGGCTATTTGCCCCTGCGCCAAGCCATCGTGCACCATGTCTCGGTGGCGCGCGGCCGCATCTGCGACGCAGAGCAGATCATCATCACGACCGGGTCGCAACAGGCGCATGATCTTGCGGTCCGGTTGCTGTGCGACCGGGGCGATCCAGTCTGGATGGAAGAGCCGGGATACCTGGGCATCAAGGGCGTGCTGTCGGCCAATGGGTGCAACATCCAGAACGTGCCCGTGGATGGCGATGGCATCGACGTCGAATTCGGCATTGCGAACCTGCTGTCGCCCCGGCTCATTTGCGTAACACCGGCGCGTCAGTTCCCGACCGGCGCCACCCTTTCGGCAGAGCGTCGGGCGGGGCTTCTGGACTTCGCTGCGAGTTGCGGCGCATGGATCATCGAGGACGACTTTGACGCAGAGTTCCATTTTTCCAAGCAGGCGCCGCATTCACTAGGCGCTCGGAATTCGGGCGATCGCGTCGTTTTGATAGGCACTTTTTCGACCACCCTCGTGCCATCGCTGCGTTTGGGCTACATCATCGTGCCGCCGGACCTGATTCTCCCCTTCACCGTAGCGCGCGCGATCTCGCAGGGGTATGCGTCGCTCCTGGAGCAGATGGTGCTGGCCGAGATGATGAACCGGGGCATCTATGTCGCCCACACCCGGCGGATGCGAAAGCTCTATCGCGCAAGGCAGGATGCGCTTGCCGATGAGTTGGCGTCCCATCTGGGATATCGCCCACCCGAGCGTGAGCGTGCCAGCGGTATGCATATCGTGCTCCCGCTGATCGATGCCGCCGATGACCGGAAGATCACGTCGCAGCTTGCTGCGCAGGGCGTTCTGACCCGCGCCCTGTCACCGCATTATGCGCTCAAGACCAAGTCCAAGGGCCTCCTCTTGGGGTTTGCGGCGTTTTCCGAGAGTCAGTTGGCCGCCGCATCGCTGTATCTTGCCCCACTGGACGGCTTGGTCGCCCGCGATTAACCCAATGGGCAGGTTCTTAAGAAATCCGTTCGGATCGATTTAGCCGATTCCATAGTGCTCCTGTTCGGACGCTTGCTACCTATTCCCTCTCGCCGAACCGGAAACGCTCACAGACAGCGCGCTGATTGCGGTCGATGCCCTTATCCAAGGAGCCGCAAGTGTCATGTCCACCGCGTCGCTCCCGCTCGCCGAAGCAATTGCTTCCGAGTGCCTCGCCAACCCAATTCTCAACCTGCGCACGATCGTGCAGGCAATCGACGACGAATGGCCCATCATACCCTCGGTGGGGCGGATCGGGACAAGTTCGAACTCCATCTTCGCAATCTTTTGAACCAAGCGTTTGGCGTAAATTTTGTCGCCAATAAGGTTCGGATTTCTTTTCCAAGTGTCGGTGAAATTGAAATTTGTCAGGTCGATGTGTCGGCTGCCGTGAAGCCACTAGTCATTTCCATGAAGGACAAAAATGGCGTTTCGCAGGAAAAACTCTATGTGCGCAGCGGCAACTCTTCTCAGGAGATCTCCTTGGGCGAATTTCACAGCTTTCTTCAGGAACGTTTCAAAGTCTAGAACTTCGTCGAATACCGGTCGTTTCAACCCAAAATTTCTCTGGGGCGAAGCCGGGAGGTGGGAGATGGTGGGAGCCGCCCCCCTGCTAGACACGTAAACACCCCGCCATCCCTACAAAGGGATGACGGGGTGTGCATTACCTTCGTTACCGAATAGCCTGCATACCGCGCAGCTCTCGGTAGAGCTGATCAAGCGGTATCGGGGTGAAGGACACGTCGCGTTCAATCGGCAACCAGCGACGGCAAGAGAATCACGTCGACGCCTGATTATTCCCTCGCTACGACGGTGTCGTAGAGCCCGTAGTGCGTGAGCCCCGCATGGCTATCTATGCCTGTGTACCGCAGTGACGCGTCCTCGTAACGGCGGAACGCAAACACCGCCTGGTTCATCTGCTCGGTGTTGAACACCTTGAGGCGAACGAGCAAATGGAAGTCCTTTACCTCAAGACCGGTCACAATCCGAAACAAGTCCGGTTCTAGCTTAGTAATCACATCCTGCAGCGTATTCTCGCGAAAATCCGTCAGGTACATGAATGCGGGGATCCGCGTCGCGAACTTGATCAGCTTCTCCTGCACAAGCTTCCGTTTGGACTTGTATTCCTTTTCCTCGTCCGTAAGTTCCTTTTTTTCCTTTTCAGTCAAATCACTAGACTTGGCTTTATTCTTGAGAGCTTTGACCTTCTCGCTCTTGTTGATAATGGTTTCGATGATGTTGTCGCCCAGCGCTCGCCAACCTTCAATGCGCTCGACGGCCGCCATCGCTTCTGGGTTATCCATGATGCGGCGTAGCGTGTCGTTGTCCACGTTCACCAGCAGCGCGCTCTCCCATTTGCGCGCCAGCAGCGTGGCCGAGGTGCCTGCCATAGCGATATCGAGGATGCCCCCAGCGTCGATCTGGGTCATATTCGCGCCGTCGTATGCCAGCACCGGCAAGAACGAGACCAGATCCCTGACTGCGTTTTCGGGGTTCGCTTCGTTGGGCGACAAGCCGATACCGTACTCGGAAAGCTGGCGAAGAGCGCGTGTTGGCGCGAAATCGAAGACGAAACAGGCGGGCTTGAGGATTTCCTCCTCATTCGGGTTATCGCCATTCGGGTTCTTGATCGACCAAGGCGACTGCACGCGAAACGCCGCTTGGAAATAGGTCTCCGGTGACTTCAGGTTGCGAAGCATCAGAATAGACGACCACTGCGCCACCGTGACGCCGGTGGTCAGCTTACCGCAGGACAGTGTGATGGTCTTTACGTCGAACCCACTACCGATTGCCTTACGCACGGGTGGCAGCGCTTCAAGGCCTATCCCAGCAGTTGCTCCCGCTGCCACAATGACCCCGTAGTCAAGCCAGAATGTATTGTGCTTCTCAGCCAACAGACTGGCCATCGCATGACAAGCCGCCACATTGGGCATGAACCAGAAAGCGTGCTGTAAGTATGGCAGTAGTCGCACGTCGGAATAGGGGAAAGGCGGCCTCGTGCCGGTCTTGAGGTGTTCGACCGCCCTCGGCGCGTATTGGCCCCGGATGATGTCCAGCCATTTCTGCACATCGCTCTTGTGCTTGAACTGGGCAGCACTGTTTGTTCTGGTTGCCGAGAAGAATTCGTTCAGATCGAACTCGTCAAACTCGCCAGAACTGGCAACGGCAACCAACTCGTCAGGCATCTGATACGTCAGCAGCCGCATCTGCGGCAGTGCCCCATAGGGGTTCCACTTGTCCGGGTTCTTCGCCGCGAACTGGGCCTTGGCGCGCTGTTCGTCGGTGTAGGTCCAGTTGAAGATCTGCTCTTCGATGAACTCGCCAGTCGCCAGCGCCTTGAACGGCGTGCCGGAAAGGTAGAGGTACGCCTTGGTGGTGATGGGAAGGAAATCTGCTTCCTTCTGGGACAAGATGTTCAAGTCCTCGTTCATGCCATCCAGCCCGGCACCGTATTCGAGTTTGGCTTCCTTCTTGGAAACCGCGTCCTCCTCGCCCTCGAACAATTCCTTGGCAGTGTCCCGCCACGCGCCAAAATGGTACTCGTCAAACACGACGAGGTCCCAGTTCACTTGGTGCAGCCATTCGTTCCG
>Ga0105045_10002277_pt1 | contig 16148 bp, 11 predicted proteins | sample MAT02_FD_78089 | JGI IMG/M metagenome (GOLD analysis project Ga0105045, IMG submission 78089) | Freshwater microbial communities from Lake Fryxell liftoff mats and glacier meltwater in Antarctica - MAT-02 (megahit assembly) | ecosystem: Environmental > Aquatic > Freshwater > Ice > Liftoff...
GAGCGCCTGCGAATTCTTACCCTCTGCCAATAAAGAATCGCCCTGGGCGATCAAGGCGTCGGTGGTCTGGGCTTGGGCGGCTGGACCCACAAGCAAACTGCTCAGTAGGATGATCCATAGGGGCATCAAAAGACGGTACACGTGCATGCATCAAATGTAGCAGGACCAGAACAGGTATAGGTACTGCACCTCACCAGCGTGGCACCGGCACCGTATCCAAACCCGCCGTTCTACCCGCCTCGTAAAGAAAAAGTCCTGCCTGCGCTATCATGGCTGCATTGTCCGTACAGTAGGCAAATGGTGGTATGTGGGCCTGCCAGCCTTCCCGGTCCGCAAGTGTTTGGATCTGGTTCCGTAAGGCGCTGTTCGCGCTAACTCCGCCCGCAATGGCGATGTGCCCCACACCATGGTGCCGGGCGGCCTTCTGGAGTTTCCTGAGTAGGATATCCACGATGCTCTGCTGTAGACTCGCGCACAGGTCCGCCCGTTCGCGCAGTGCGAAACCGGGTTCCTCCCGTTCGCCCTTCATCACCACGTTCCGGAAGGCGGTCTTAACGCCGCTAAAACTCATGTCGAAGCCCTCCACTTGGGGCATCGGAAGTTTGAAACGCTTGGGGTCGCCGCCCCGCGCATGGCGGTCCACCATCGGACCGCCGGGGTAGGGAAGGCCAAGCACCTTGGCTCCCTTGTCGAAGGCTTCGCCCGCTGCATCGTCCAGGGTGCTACCCAGGATCACCATGTCCAGCGGGCTTTTCACAAGCACCAATTGGGTATGGCCGCCACTAACGGTAAGGTTGATAAAGGGGAACTGCGGCACCGGACGTTCCACCCCATCCCGGATGAAATGTGCCAACACATGGGCACGAACATGGTCCACTGCGATCAGCGGTATTCCAAGTCCTTGAGCCAGCGAGCGTGCGAAGCAGGTGCCCACGAGCAGAGCGCCCATCAGCCCCGGCCCTTGGGTAAAGGCCACGGCTGTCAGGTCCTCTTTGCGGATGCCAGCACGTTCCAGCGCATCGGCCACCACGGGCACGATGTGCTCCTGGTGGGCGCGGCTCGCCAGTTCAGGCACCACGCCACCCCAGGCACTATGTATCTCCTGTCCTGCAATGCTGTTGGAACGCACAACGCCATCCACCAGAACGGCCGCAGCGGTCTCATCGCATGAGCTTTCGATGCCGAGTATCACACTGGACTTCCCGCTGGACATAAGGTGGGGGCTACTTTTGATGGCTTGGGCGCGTTCCTTGCACGTAGGGCGCAAAACTAACCGGAGCTGAAGCTGCACCGCACATACCGCTGGCTGGCACGCATTGCGCGTTGGCTGGGCTATTCGGTGATCGCGCTGCTTATCGTAGTCGTACTCGTATCAGTGCTCCTTTTGTTCCCTGCCGTTCAGCGGGTCATTGCGCAGCGCCTAGCGGCCTATGCTACTGAACAGTTGGGTGCCGAGGTGCGCATTGGCGATGTCGCGATCCACCCTTTTGGCCGCATCACCCTGAGTGATGTGTATGTGGGTGATCTGAAGGGCGACACGCTATTCGCGGTGGGCCATTTGCACGTAGGCGGTCTGCGCATCCATCCGCGAAGCGGGATCGTTCGTGCCAATGACCTCGAACTGGAGGGCGTCCGCTTCGCTTTGGCAACCGCTGCCGATGAGCCGCACAGCAACCTGACCCAATTGCTGAACAAGCTGGCGAGCTCCGACACGACCTCTTCCGGCCAGGATTGGAGCATCTCCGTGGGCGACTTTGCCATCAGCGGCTTCCACTTCTCCTTTCACGACGCGCACTACGATCCCATTCCATTCGGAGTCGATTTCGACCATTTGGATGTGCGCGACGTTCACCTGCGAGGGCACCAGTTCCGGGTTGCCGGTGATTCCATCAGCGTACACCTTGAACGATTGGCTCTGCACGAACACAGTGGCTTTCAGGTGGAACGATTGGCCGGTGCAGCTACGGTCAGCGGGCGGGGCATTCGCATCGAGCAGATGATCTTGCGCACACCCGATTCCGACGTGCAAGGCACACTGCGCTTCACCACCGAAGGGTGGACCGCGTACGACGAGTTCAATGATCGTGTGAACATGCGTTTGGCATTGGACAGCTCTCGTTTGGACTTCAAGGACATCGCGTACTTCGCGCCGGAATTGGAGGGCATACAACTGCCCATCGGCATTCAGGGCGTGGTGCGTGGTACGGTTTCCGAATTGAAGGGTAGGGGAATGTCCGTGTATTTTGGGAAAGACTCCTACTTCCGGGGAAGCGCCGAGCTTACTGGACTTCCCGATCTGGCCAACACCTTCATGCTGCTTGACATCGAGGAATTGCGCACGGACCACAGGGATCTTGCTCAACTACCGCTGCCCCCGTTCACGGGCACCGCGCGTTTGGAAGTGCCAGCCGAACTGCGCCAATTGGGTACCATCACCTTCGGTGGCAACTTCACCGGATTCACACGCGCCTTTACTGCATACGGAACCGCCGGTAGCGATCTGGGGCGTCTGCGCATGGACCTTTCCTACGAGCGGCAGCAGGACAGTCCGCTCTTCTCCTTGTCCGGTCGGGTGGCGACCGAGTCCTTCGTGTTGGGTCCCTTGCTCAATGCAGCGGCCATTGGTGCGGTAGGTGCCAACATCCGCATCAAGGGCGTGGGCCGCAGCTTGGCCAATATGAAGGCCGATCTCGAAGGTGTGATCCCCTTGTTCACCCTGAACAACACGCGCATTACAGGTATCACCGCCAACGGCAGGCTGGAACCCGATCTCTTCAACGGAAGCCTCACGGCCGATGATGAACACCTCGTACTTGACTTTGAAGGTTTGGCAGATCTGCGAGGTCGCTGGCCCTTGGTGGATTTCAAGGCGAATGTGCAGCACGCCGACCTGGCCGCTTTGGGCCTGACCAAAGAAGCCGGATACAATACACTGAGCGTGCTCGTGAATGCCGACGGACGACTGTCGCCGGACAGCTTGGAGGGGCGCTTGGAGGTGAAAGCCATATCCTACTGCAACGAGGATGGTGAGCACGATCTTGGCGATGTGTTGCTTACCAGTGGACGCCGGGATGGAGAGAACGTATTGACCCTTGATGCCAGCTTCGCCGATGCGGAGGTGGTCGGGAGTTTCCTGCCCACCCTTTTACCCGAAGCCGTTGCCAGCATTTTCTACAGCGTGTTCCCCGCTTTGCGCAGCAAGGTCGACCTCGATCAAGCCGAGCAACGGTTCCGCTTTATGGTGAAGACCAAGAGTACTGCTCCGGTACTGGGCCTCTTTGTGCCAGGGCTGGCCTTGGATAGTGGCGGGGTCTTCACCGGAGAGCTTGATAGTCGACGGTTCCGTATCACTTTAGGTGCTGAATTGCCAAGTGTACACTATGGGAACATCAAGGCCCGTGACGTTTCGGTCATGCTCGACAACGCCTTCGACATTCTCGCATTCAGCGTCAGCAGTTCGCGCCTAGCCTTGGATGACAGCGTCTGGATAGCAGGAACATCGCTCACCGGCAAAGCCTATCAGGATGACCTTGAATTCGCATTGGGATGGGACAGCAGCAGCGGCGGTACCACTGGCGAACTGGAACTGCTTGGTGAAGTGCGGGGCTACGGGGCCTTCAACTTCGACCTTCTGCCATCCAAGCTCTTCCTTGGCCGCGGGCAATGGGAGAACCTATCCACCGTGCGCGTTACGGTGGATAGCACCACGGTGCAAATAGACAGTCTGCTGATGGTGAATGGTATCCAAGAGGTCTTGCTCAACGGGAGCATCACGCGCGACCTCTCCGTCCCATTGTCCTTTGAATTGGTCCGCGTGGACCTCGAGAACCTTACCCCCTTCCTCAACGGCCCGGTGGTAAAGGGCTCTTTGGATGGTTCCGGTGAGATCTACGACCTCTATGGATCGCCGGTCGTGGATAGCTACATCTGCCTCGATAGCGTGTATGTGCAGGATGCGTTGGTGGGCGACATTCGATTCGACGCAGAATGGGCTCAGGGCCAGCGATCCATCGCGTTGGAAGGTGACATCATGCGGGGGCGCATCAAGGCATTGGATTTCAAAGGATCCATGGCCTTGCAAGAAGGCAATTCCTTGGATCTTGAACTGATCATGGACCGTTTCGATCTGGCTTTCATCGATCCGTACCTTCCAGAGGGCATTAGTGAACTGCAGGGCTTGGTCACCGGTAGTTTGGATGTGACCGGACGCTTGGACGAACCCCAAGTGAACGGTGAACTCGACCTGTTGGACGCCGGCCTGCGCATCGATTACCTCAACACAGCCTACCGATTTTCGCACCGTGTGAAAGTGCTGCCCGACATGTTCGCGTTGGACCTTGTCACCATTCGGGACGAAGAGGGCAACACGGCCAAAGTGGGTGGTACCATCCTGCACAAGGGCTTGAAGGATTGGAACTACAACGTGTGGGGCACCATGGACCGCATGCTGGTGATGAACACCACCATCAAGGACAATGGCCTATACTATGGGAAGGCCTATGGCACGGGTGATCTTGAACTGAGCGGCGCCTCGGGGTTGATGGATATCGTGGTGGATGCGCGCACAGCATCGGGTACCGACATCCATTTCCCGATCGGTGGCAGCACCGAAGTATCGCCCATCGGGTTCGTGCGCTTCGCCAGCAGCGATACGTTGAACAGCGAAGGAGCAATGGTCGATCTCTCCGGCGTCACGCTCGACCTTAAAGTGCAGGTCACACCCGACGCGCGCTTCGAGCTCATCTTCGACCCCACCGTGGGTGATATCCTAAGCGGCAGTGGGACTGGCAATATGGAGATGAGTGTGAGCCAGAGCGGCGACTTTTCCATGCGCGGCCAGGTGGAGGTGAGCGATGGAGAATACCTGTTCACCCTGCGGAACGTGATCAACAAACGCTTCCAGATCCAACCCGGAGGGCGCATCGTGTGGTACGGTGATCCCTTCGATGCACAACTGGACCTAGCCGCCATGTACCGCGTTCGTGCGCCGCTGTACGACATCATGTTCGAGAAGAACGAAGCCTACCGCAAACGCGTGCCTGTGGATGTGGTGATGTATCTGCGTGACAAGCTCATGAACCCCGAGATCCGCTTCAACATCAAGCTGCCCAGTGTGGACGAGAGCATCCGGACCCAAGTGAACAGCGTGTTGACGACCGAACAGGAGATGAACCGGCAAGTCTTCGCACTCATTGTGCTGAACCGATTCGTGCAGCCGCCGGCATACAACACCGGGCAGGGTTCGCCCAGTGCCGGTGGGGCCTTGGCGGGCACCACGACCAGCGAACTGCTGAGCAACCAAGTAAGCAACTGGCTCTCGCGCCTGAGCAGCGATTTCGACCTCGGGGTGAACTACCGACCGGGCGACAACATTACGCAGGATGAACTGGAACTCGCCTTGAGCACCCAGCTTTTCGATGAGCGACTGCTGCTGAGCACCAACGTAGGTGTTCAGTACGGTGCACAGGCCACCAACAGCGGCAACACTGTGCTGGGCGACTTCCAGTTGGAGTACCTGCTGACCAACGATGGCAAGCTGCGCATGAAGGCTTTCAGCGTAAGCAACGACCGCAACCTTGCACGCACGGACCAAGCCCTTACCACGCAGGGTGCCGGGGTGGCCTACCGCGAAGAGTTCGACGATTGGGCCGAGTTCTGGCAGAAGGTGCTCAACATCTTCCGCAAAAGCGAGAAGGATCAAAAGTTCGATTGAGCGTTCTATAGTGGTGTGATCCCGAAGTTGGTATACGAAAGATCTGTCCCGATCTTTTCTTCTTACAAGGCGGAAAACGCGCGACGTAGCTATGGCTACGGCGAAGTGGTCCAACGCCGCAGGAAGGAAAAAGAGGGGCTGAGATGGTGTACGAACTTTGGGATCGCGACACCAGGCGTCAACTCCCTCTGGGGTCGGCACTGGATGCCTTGATGGACGCCTTTCCAGGATCGACCGTTCCTTTCCAAGAGCTACTCGCCACCCAGCTTCAGGCTGTGCCCCAACTTCTCTTTCTTGGTGCTGAGGTACTTCGCATTGTGCGGGTTGGAAGCGATCTCGATCGGGATGTTCTCCACGATCTCCAGACCGTAGCCGATCAGCCCTGTACGCTTGCGCGGATTGTTGGTCATCAGGCGCATTCTACGCACACCGAGATCATGCAGGATCTGGGCACCCACGCCATAGTCGCGGTTATCCATTTCGAAACCCAGCATCAGGTTGGCTTCCACGGTATCTGCCCCCTGTTCTTGCAGCTTGTAGGCCTTCAGTTTGTTCAGTAGGCCAATGCCGCGTCCTTCCTGCTGCATGTACACGATCACGCCTCGTCCTTCCTGCTCGATCATCTCCATGGCTTTCTGCAACTGCGGTCCGCAATCGCAGCGGCAGCTTCCGAAAATGTCGCCAGTAACGCAGGATGAGTGTACGCGCACAAGCACGGGATCCTTCGGGTCCCAAGTGCCTTTCACCAAGGCCAGATGCTCTTCGCCTGTGGTGGTCTGGCGGTAGGCGTGCAGCTGGAAATCGCCGTAGACCGTGGGTAGCTTCACATCCACTTGCGGCTCCACGAGACGCTCGGTGCGCATGCGGTAGGCCACCAGATCCTCGATGCTGATGAGCTTTAGGCCGAAGCGTTTGGCGATCTCGCGCAGTTGCGGCAGACGGGCCATGCTGCCATCCTCGTTCAGGATCTCCACGATGCAACCTGCCGGTTCGAAGCCTGCCAGACGCGATAGATCCACGGCAGCTTCAGTATGGCCGGTGCGGCGCAACACGCCGCCCTGCTTGGCTTTCAGCGGAAAGATGTGGCCTGGGCGCAACAGGTCGCCGGGTGTGCAGGTGGGGTCGATCAGGGCCAGCATGGTCTGGCTGCGGTCGCTGGCGCTGATGCCCGTTGTGGTTCCGCGGCCCTTTACGTCCACGCTTACGGTGAATGGAGTTTCGTGCAGTGCGGTGTTGTCGCGCACCATCAGTTCCAGACCGAGTTCGCCGCAGCGTTCCTCTGTGATCGGTGCACAGATGAGCCCCCGGCCATGAGTGGCCATGAAGTTGATGACCTCGGGTGTGGCGTTGCGGGCAGCGGTTACGAAGTCGCCTTCATTCTCACGGTCCTCATCATCGACCACGATGACCACTTTGCCTGCGCGGATGTCAGCGATCGCGTCCTCGATAGTATCAAAACTGGTGCTCATACGTGCGGAATGGGCTGCAAAGGTAGGCGGGACGGGAGGATAGGGGTTGAGCGTCGATACAGGTCAAGGCTGCTGGCGCCCGCTCTTGATCATGCCATCCAAGGCATCGGCCGCTCGGTCCCAGTCGAAGTTCTGATGAACGAAGGTCAAGCCATTCTCCGCGAGGCGCTCGCGCTCGGCCGGGTCATCGAGCAAGCGCAGTATGTGCGCTGCATAGTCCTCGGGTGCGTTGCCGATCAGGATGGACTCGCCGGGCACCGCGCCCACAGCGTTGTTCGCCAGGGTAGAGGTGATGCAGGGCATGCGCATGGCCATGGCCTCCAGGAGTTTGTTCTGCAGACCCGTACCGATCTGCATGGGGGCCACGAATATGCGCGCTGCGGCATACGATGAGCGGATATCGCGCACCCAACCTGTTACCTCGATCCGCGCATCCGTTCGGGCCAGGTCACGCACCGCCGGGCTTGGGTCCACACCGCTGATAAGGAGACTGGTCTCTGGTTTCGAACGACGCACGATAGGTAGCACCTTCTGTACCAGGAACAACACACTATCGATGTTGGGCGGATAGTTCATGTTGCCCGTGAACACCAGATCATAGTGTGGGTCCAAACGCTGCGGAGTGAAGTGCGCAGTATCCACGCCGTTCGGCACCACGGTCATGCGGTCACGAAGCGGGTGGTAGAGGTAGTCGCGGTCCTGTGCGCTTATGATGACCGCATGGTCGAAGAGGTCGAACATCAGGTTCTCGTAGCGGATCAGTCGCCGTGTTTCGGCCCGGAACAGGGGGCGGAGGTAGAAGATCACGTTCTCTGTGCGGCGCTCCATGCCCTTGGACAAGGTGTCCATATAGTCCAGGGTCTTGGGCAAGAGGTGCTGATGCCGCACGTATTCCGTGGTGCGCACGAGCTGGCAGAACACGTGGTCGGGTTTGAAGGTGCGAATGGCCTCGTCGATGCGCTTCTGGGCCTTGCGGTGGTGGAAATAGGCCACTTGGAAAGGCAGGCGCGAGAAGATCGCGGTGAACAACTTCAACAGGATCCGCCAACGCTCGATCCGCACCACTTCGATGTGCGCACAGAACTGTTCCAAGTGGGCGATGTGCGCACGGTCTGTGGGCGTATCGCTAAGGCAGAACAGGTATACCTCGTGGTGTTTCGCAAGCCGGGATATCAGGTGGTAGGCCCGCAACTTATCGCCCTTTTCCAAGGGGAAGGGCACACGCGAAAGCAGGACCAGCAACTTCATCCCTTCAGCAGGCGCTTATAGAATGCCACCAGGTCCTGCACGATGCGCTCATTGGTATAGGCCGAAAGGACAAGCTTTCGGGCCTCGCGACCCAGTTGCTGCGAACGGTCAGGATCATCCAACAAGCTCACGATGGCTTCGGTGAATTCGGGGATGGTCCTTGCGATAAGGATGTTCTTGCCATCGGTGTAGTCGATGCCCTCGGCACCGATGGGCGTGGAGATTATGGACTTGCCCATGGCCATGCCTTCAATGATCTTGACCCGCATGCCGCCGGCAGAGAACAGAGGTACCACCATGGCCTGGTGTGCCGCCATGTAGGTCAGGGAATTCTTGACCCACCCTTTTACCGCCACACCTTCTACTTGGGTCTCCATCAGGTCCTTGGGCATCTTGTTGCCCGCCAGGTGCAAGCGTGCTTTGGGCCTTTTCTTCAACACCTTGGGCCACACGCTTTCCAACAGCCAACGCACGCCTTCTTCGTTGGGCAGCCAGTCCATACTGCCCAAGTGGAAGAAGCTGGGTCGTATGGCCTTGCGCTCCTCATCGAAAGGATACTCCGAAGTATCGACGCCGAATGGAATGCTGACAATGGGTGTATTGGTGCCGCGTTCCAAGAAATGGGCACTGTCCGCAGGACTGATCGCCGCCACGCCATCCACCCGGTCCAGCACTTCCATCTCGTAGGCTTCCAGCTGATTGGCGAGGTAGCGCCTGTAAGGCCGTTTCAGGATGTTGCGCTCGCCGGTGGCAATGCGGTCCTGGATCACATGCTCTAAGTTGTGGGAACGCAACACGATGCGTGCCTGGCTGTAGCGACGCAACGTGGGGATATAGGGCGTCATGAAGAGGCTCTCCAGTTGCACGATGTCGAACTCCTCTTCCGTCAAAAGGCGGATCAAGCGGATGTCCATGTCGGGCGAGAAGAAGCGGCTGATGTTGTAGTTGTCCGCAGTGATCAGGTCGGTGAATGCATCCACGATATTCACCGAGGTGTCCACGAACACACCTTCGATACGCGTCTTTTCAGCGTGTTCCTTGGGCACATGCTTCAATTCCAAGGCCTGTTTGGGCGTGCTTATGCACAGCACCTTCACGTCGTGCCCCGCATCCAGCAAGCCTTTGGTAAGGTTGTGCATGGCCTTGCTGCCCCCGTCGATGGGTGGGCAAGGTGGCTTATTGCACAGTTGTAGGATGCGCATTCGATCGCTTGAATAATGAGCGCACCCGCTCCCAGCCGCGATAATACGCATCGGCATCGAAGAGGGGGCTGTCGGTCGCTGCCTTCCATGTCAGGAACAGGCCAATGGGCAGCAGTACCAAGGTGCTTGTCCACATGCCGGGCCAGGCCTGAAGCTCGCCGGCTATCACCAGCTTTTCGGAACTGAAGGAAATAATGTGGAAGACCAGGAAAAAGAAGATGGCGAACACCGTGGGCAGTCCCATGCCGCCCTTTCGGATAATGGCTCCCAAGGGTGCGCCGATGAAGAAGAAGACGAGGCAAGCGAAGGCCAGCATGGGTTTGCGGTGCATCTCCACATCGAATCGTGCCAGTTGCTCTTCGCGACCGCGCCTCTCCTCGATGGATCGCTCGATGAAGTTGATGTGGTTGCGCACCATGTTCATGGCCACGTCATACAGGTTGTTGCGTTCATCGGCGCGCAGTGTGGTCGCGAAGTCCTGCATGGGTCTGAAGCCATCTGTCTGCTGCACTTCGCGCGCGTCGCGTAGCAGGTAAAGGCTGTTCGCCAAGTGCCGTTGTTGTTCAGTGTTGCGTTCTTCCAGCTTGCCTTTCAAACTGTCTCGCGCCACACCAAGCTGGCCCAGGGTAAGCATCTTATAGTGGTCGCGGAACAGGTCCTCATCCGTGCGGTCCAGCCCAAGGCCGCTCAAGTCAAGCCTTATCTCGTCCTCGGTGAATGTGCCGCGCATCATCGGGTACTTTCCCTGACCGCGGTTCGCGGGTGAATGTTCGTCGTAGAAGCGGCCATCCTTCAGGGTGAAGATCAGGTAGCGCCCATCGGTGCTGCGGCGCATGGTACCGCTGCGCGCACGCACTACAGTGCGGTCACCTTGGAAGGGGTCGCGGTGGTCGTAGATGAGCACATCGTGCAGCTCGCCCGTTTCCTCGTCTTTGTTCATGACGCGAATGCTGATGCCATCGATGCCGTTGTAGAAGATCCCCGGACGCAGGTTCATCGCCGGTTTTTTGCGCGTTACATCCCAGAGCAACGACTGGAATTTCAGGTTGGCAACGGGCAGTACGTTGTTGCTGAAGTAGAACGAACCCACGCTGAGCAGGGCCGCGAAAAAGGCCAAGGGAAGCATGATGCGAAGCAGCCCCAGCCCGGCCGAGCGCATCGGGATAAGTTCAGAATTCTCGCCTAGGCCGCCCATGGTCATGATGCTTGAAAGCAGGATGGCCAGAGGCAATGCCAGAGGTACGAAACTGGCCGTGGCGTAGGTGAGCAGTTCCACCAGAACGTACCACTCTAGGCCCTTACCCATCAGGTCGTCCACGTACTTCCAAAGGAACTGCATCACCAGGATGAACAGCACGATCACGAAGGTGACCAGCAAGGGTCCCACGAACGCGCGGATCAGCATGCCGTGCAGCTTCTTCATCGTGCGCTCAACGGGGCAGAAGGGTGGTTGGTATGAGCATGGCGCAAAAGCCTGTCAAGCATGCCAGCTATCCGTGACACTGAACACCGCTACAAAGGTGCGTTAGGTAGGTCAGCGACAGAAGCTGCGCTCAGGCACCCAACACGCGCAGGAGCGATGCGATCTGTGAGTTCCACAGATTGCGGGTCTCCTCCACCTCGTCCGGCCAGGCATGGTCTGTCACGATCAACGCCACCTCGTTCGTCATGGCGTCGATCTTCACGCGGAACTCGAAGTAGGCGTTCGGATCATCGTCGTCGTTGCGGCGGAAGCGGATCACCTCACCCAACCGGCGTCCGATCATGGTCGCGTTCTCCTCCTCACCATCCCACATGAAGGTGTACTGGTCCTCGCGCACGTTCACGTCGTTGCAGTACCACTCGGAAAAACCGCTTGGCGTGCTGATCAGCTCGAACAACATGTTCGGCGAACTGCGCACCTGGAATTCGATCTGTACCCGTTCCTTCAGCGGAAGCTTCGTAGCCACTGCGACCGCTTTGGCCGGGATCTTCACAGGCTGCGGAGGAGCGGGTGCCACTTTGGGTGCTGCTTCGGGCTTGCTAGGGGAGGGCTTCGGTACTGCGGCTTTGCTTGCCACCGCAGGGGCTTTGGCTTTGGACGCTGGTGCAGCCGACTTGTTGACCTTGGCCACCTTGGGGGTAGTCACTTTTGCGGGTGCCGCTTTTGCGATCGGCTTGGGCGAGACCTTCTTGGTCGGTGCGGCTTTCTTCATATGAGCTTTCTTCACGGGAGCGATCTTCACAGGCGACATTTTTGCGGCCGCTTTTTTCGGAGCGGATTTCGAGGCTGCCTTCTTTGTTGGGGCTGCCTTCTTGGCCACCGCTTTCTTGCCTTTCGGTGCCACTGCCTTTTTCGGGGCAGCGGCCTTCTTGTTCACGGTCTTCTTGGCTAATGGCTTCAGCACCTTCTTATTCTTACTGGCTGCGATCTTCGCACCGCCGTTTGTTTCATTCGACCTGGCCTTCGGTGCGATAACCTTCTTGCCTGCCGTCTTAGGTGCAGCTTTGGCCTTTATCTCCGTTTTTTTCGGAGCAGGCTTTTTCGCGACAATACTCTTTTTCGCCACGGCCTTTTCGTTCTTCTTCTTGCTCGGACCCTTCGCTACGGCCTTGGAGGTCTTGCCCTTGGCGGACTTGGAAGTACCTGCTTTCGGACCCTTGCCTTTGGCGGTCGCTGCTTTGGTCGACTGAACGACTTTCTTCTTGTTGGCCATGATCGTAGTACTCCACTAGATCAGATGCGGAGTTCGGCTAAGGTAAGCGGATCATTCACCCCTGCAAGTGGAACTTGATCTTGTTGGGTATCCAGCATGCAATGCCATTTTCTATATTTGCCGCCCCTTACACGCAAGCGTAAGGCTATGGCGCGGTAGCTCAGCTGGTTAGAGCGCAGGATTCATAATTCTGAGGTCGAGAGTTCAAGTCTCTCTCGCGCTACTCTTAGAACGACAAGGCCCCGAGCGTTTTCCGCCGGGGCCTTTTGCATGGGTTGGGGTAAATAAGGGGGCAAATAATGCGACCTTCGAGCTACTCCCAAGGAGCTGCGGATATAGCCCGCTCCCGGTCACGTTCCCAGCGGCTTCGCACACCTTGTCACCTCAGTGGATGGGTGAACAGCAGTCGAAGGACAAGGACCGCCTACCAATAGATCTGCGTGCCGAGGTGTGAGCGCTTGTAGGCCATCGTTCACACCTTGGCAAGGCCGATCACCCGCAACAGGCGGTGCAGGCTTAAGACGAGCTTGGTGCCGGTGGCTCCATCATGCTAACGAGCCAACCTATCAGCCTCTGTCCAACCAATTTTGGGGCTATTGTTAACAAACTCTCCAGAGTACTTCCTGCCGTCAGGTTGGGTGTACGTCCCTTGCCCGTGGCACTTGTCGTTCACCCACTCTCCAACGTACTTCCTGCCATCAGGGAAGGTTGCCGTCCCTTGCCCGTGGCGCATGCCGTTCAGCCACTCTCCAGAGTACTTCCTGCCGTCAGGTTGGGCGTACGTCCCTTGACCGTGGCACTTGTCGTTCACCCACTCTCCAACGTACTTCCTGCCATCAGGGGAGGTTAATGTCCCTTGCCCGTGGTAATCGCCGTTCACAAACTCTCCAACGTACTTCCCGCCATCAGGGGAGGTTAATGTCCCTTGCCCGTCGAGCTTGCCGTTCACGATCTCTCCAACGTACTTCTGGCCATCAGCGAAGGTCATGGTCCCTTGCCCGTTAGGCTCGTCGTTCACCCACTCTCCAACGTACTTCGCGCCATCAGTGTAGGTGGCCGTTCCTTGCCCGTGGTAATCGCCGTTCACAAACTCTCCAACGTACTTCGCGCCATCAGTGTAGGTGAACGTCCCTTGCCCGTGGTACTCGGTGTTCACCCACTCTCCAACGTACTTCCTGCCATCAGGGAAGGTTACGGTTCCTTGCCCGTTAGGCTCGCCGTTCATCCACTCTCCAACGTACTTCGCGCCAAATAGGAAGGTGAACGTCCCTTGCCCGTTCTCGCAGTTGCCGCTAATGCAGGTTTGACCCGTAGCTGCGAACGAAATTGCAATAATTAAGAGGGTAAACAGGAAACGCATGGGCTTGAAGGTTGAGCGCCGAAAATAACCTAAATGCTTAGGCTTTGCGCTTCCATCCCAGATCATGCTCAGGGTAGAAGCCTTGCAGTACAGCACGGCCAAGGGAGGGCGGCAAAGAGGTCGGGTGCCACATGTGCATAGCCGGCCGCTCGGCATGGCCACGTAGCTTGGCAATGCGAAGTGCTCGGCGGGTGGGCCTACCCAGTTAGGTGGATGTGGCCCGCATGGAATAGAGCCGGTCCAGCTTGCTCTCCACGGCATTCTCCCGGCATGGGTTGCGGCCCCATGCGCGCTCCGCCTGTTGGCGATAGTTGACGCGGTAGCAGAAAAGCCCCGGTCTTTGTAGGCCGGGGCTTTTTGATGCAATAGAGGCTGAAAGAGCAAGCGGAACAGAACGGTCCGGCGGTCCTACTCCCGCTCCCCTGACCTATTCAGCTTGGGTACGCTTATCGTAGCATCTGCGGCCACACCCACGTTGGTCGGTGTGATCTTGCCCGTGAACTGCATGGCTTGTTGGAAGCCGTTCACATCGATGACCACCATCGTCGTTGTGTCGCTGGGTATGGTGGAAACCGCACGGATGCGGACATCGTTGCCGACCTGCTCCAGCCAGGACCATTCCCGGCTACCGGTGAGTTCTACGGTGCCCTTGTCCGCACCATTGGCGCCGTAGGTCACCGTGCATCCGCCACAAATGGCCCTGACCGAAACGCGGGCCATAGAAGCTTGCTCTTTGGCGCATGAGCTCAAGAGCAGCGCAAGGATGATCGGTACATACTTCATGGGATCCGGATGTTGAGGCTGAAAAATACAGTAGAAGCGGTGGTGAAGATCCACACTTTCTGCAGATCGGGCAAGGATCGGCAAAGAAAGGTCATGGCACGCTCGGAATGCAGTGCTCTGGTCTTTTTCGTTCTTTGTGTCATAATGCGAAGCATTTTCCCCTTTTTGCTGCTCTGTGCAGCTTGTACGACACGTTTCGGCACTGCCGATGAGCAGGCCATTCGCGCTGTCATGGCCGAACAGGAGGCGGCATGGGACAAGGGGGATATACTTGGATTCATGCAGGGCTATTCGGATACGGTCTGTTTCATCGGCAGCCGGGGCAGCACCTGCGGGCGCGATGCCGTTACTGCCAATTACCAACGCAGTTACCCCGACCCCAGCGCCATGGGCGACCTGGCCTTCGGGGACTTGGAGCTTCTTCCGGCGGGTGCCGATCATGCATGGGTAACGGGCACCTGGACACTGCTCCGTCAAGCCGATACTCTTGCTGGAGGGTTTTCCCTGCTTTGGGTGAAGGAGCTGGAAGGCTGGCGTATCGCGCGGGACCATACGCATTGAACGCCACCCGGTATCTTCGGCGCCAACCTCTGGTACGTGACAGAACCCATCACCCTTGTCCTGATCGCCGCTTCGGTGCTTTTATCCGTTGTGGCCTTCAACGACCACCGTTTGTTCAACGCCCTGCTGTTCGAGCCCTTCGTGATCAAAGCGCGTGGCGAGTGGTACCGCTTTTTCACGCATGCCTTCATACACGCCAACTGGCCACACCTCGCGGTGAATATGTTCGTGCTGTATATGTTCGGCCGTAACGTGGAGTCCCTGTTGCCACTGATAACCGGAAATTCGGCCACGGTATATTACCTCATGCTCTATGGCGGTGGTATCCTCTTTTCCACCCTGCCCTCTTACCAGCGCAACATACACGACCCATCTTACCGTGCTGTGGGTGCCAGCGGTGCCGTATCAGCTGTGCTCTTCGCCCAGATCCTGATGTTGCCCACCAGCCCGGTGTACTTCTTCTTCATCCCCTTTCCCATTCCGGCCTACATCTTCGGCATCCTGTACCTGGCCTACTCGTGGTATATGGACAAGCGCGGTGGCGACAACGTGGCGCATGATGCACACTTCTTCGGCGCGGTCTACGGTCTGCTGTTCATGGTGATCGTCGACCCCAGTCTCGTGCTCGACATCGGTGGCTTCCAACGTTCCATTGGTCTTTAGCTATGCGGAAAGCTGCGTTCCTGGATCGCGATGGTGTGCTGAACCGCGAACGTGGTATGCACACTTGGACACTGGACGACTTCGAAGTACTACCTGGTGTGCCTGAAGCCCTGAGGCGCTTGCAGGATGCTGGATGGCTGCTGGTGGTGATCACTAACCAGAGCGGCATCGGCTTGGGTATGTATGGTCACGCGGAAGTGGCCACATTGCATGGCTACCTTCACGCCATGCTTTTAGAGCAGGGTGTGCAGCTTACCGCAGTGTACTATTGTCCGCACCATCCGACCCTTGGAAAGTGCCTGTGTCGCAAGCCGGGCGGTCTTCTTTTGGAACGCGCCATTGCACGTTATGGGATAGATGCAGGAGCCTCTATGATGATCGGTGATCGGGAGCGTGACATGGAAGCGGCTGCTGCGGTGGGTGTGCGCGGCATTCGAGTGGAAGCCAACACAC
>Ga0105045_10002279_pt1 | contig 16140 bp, 17 predicted proteins | sample MAT02_FD_78089 | JGI IMG/M metagenome (GOLD analysis project Ga0105045, IMG submission 78089) | Freshwater microbial communities from Lake Fryxell liftoff mats and glacier meltwater in Antarctica - MAT-02 (megahit assembly) | ecosystem: Environmental > Aquatic > Freshwater > Ice > Liftoff...
AATTATAGTTTTACTTATAAAATTTCTGGTAGACAAACCTTAACGTTTGCTATTGATTCAAATCTTTTTCAACCAGTGGTGACTCCTGAAGAAACGCCTATAACTACTTTATTAAATGAAAGCAATCGCTTACAAATCAATTTTTATAATGACAACGTAAATGATGATTTTGTTTGTTCTGCAACCCCCTTGACCTATCCCGTTCTGCAACAAAAGTGGATTTCTGATAATGGTGAAGCTGGTGTAAGCGGCATGATTGAGGTGCGAACTTTTGAAGAGTATGAAATTCCAACCGACAACCTAAGTCCATTAGTTGGTTATCGCCACAAAGTAACATTCAAAAAAGTGACTATGAGCCGCGATGAGGTAAGTTTTAAATTGGGTGATGTTTACGAATTTGGTGAATTTGTAATTCCGTTATAATTCTTTTTTCTGAATAAAATAGACTTCTGTAGCTCCTTGTCCGTATTTTTGGAAGTTAGCGTCTTGAAATTTTATGTTATCATAACGGCCTAATAAAAAGTCTAATTCTGCTTTTAAAACACCTTCGCCAACACCGTGAATAAATACAATTTTTGGAATTCGGTTACGCATTGCAAATTCTATTTGACGTTTTGCTGTTTCGGTTTGCAAAGAAAGAATGTCATAATTGTTCATTCCACGTTTAGACGGTACTAATTTTTCAATATGCAAATCGACTTCTAGTACAAATTCTTCTTTTTTAGATTTTTTTTCCTTGACAAAACTACGTTTAACCGGTTCTTTCTTTTCTTGAAGAGCCTGAAAAACTTTATCTTTAGACAGAAAAGAAGCCATTTCCTGAGTTGAAATTTTTAAGATTAATTCTTTTTCTAAAAAGGTCATGTGAAAACCATCTTCGGTTTCTACATCGATTTCTTGATTTCGAATAGCCAAGATAACTCCCGACATATCTTCGTCTAAGGCAACTACCTGATCTCCTAACTTAAATTTCATCTTCTTCTTTATCTTGATTTTTACTCGGAACTTTTTCCATTAATTTCATGACTCCAACCATGACAAACACAATAGCTGCCACTTTAATATAAATGTGGTAATTACTTTCCTTAGGCGTATAAAAAGCAAAAAAAACAGCAATTAACATCAATGGAATAAAAAATTTTTTCATCTTTAGAAATATTAAAAAAACAAATTGTACACTTTTCAAAGATATAATTTAAAATTTAATCTTATCTTGAACTCGTGAAACTCTTTTTTTTTGTAAACTTGTAACCTTAACGTAAAAAAAATATGGAAGAATATATGCTTCCCTGTGTGTCAAAAACTATTTTTGGAATCGACTGTTTGGGTTGCGGAATTCAACGAGCGGTCTTTTTACTTTTTCAAGGAGAGTTTAAGGCTTCTTTCCTACTTTATCCTGCCTTATTTCCGTTGTTTATTTTTTTAGGAACAATAGTCGTCAGTATAATTCACTCGTCAAAAAACTATACATCATGGATTAAAATTTTTGGTTTACTAACCTTATCGACCATGGTTGTATCTTACATTTTCAAACATTTTACTTCTTAAAACTTGGGTTTTTATTTTCATCTACTTCCTACCTCCTTATTTTTTTTCTTGAAATTTAAAAATAACTAGATTAAAATCAAGTTTGAAACCAATTATTTACTTTTACTAAAAAAAGTAAAACTATTTAAAAACAAAACGTAGGATCAAGAATAGATTATTCCTGCTTTAACTACTAACCCGTTTTCAGGTGGGATTTACACAAGAAGTTACGCAAGAAGTAAGACAAGAAATTTTGGAAGGAGAATCGGTCTTGACTCCAGAAACGCACGAATTATTAAAACAACAAGAAAAAGACGAAAAACAGGCTTTAAGAGACAAATTAAAAGCAGAGAAGACTCAAAAAAAGTTCGAAAAAGAACAAAAAAAATTTGAAAAGAAACAAAAACGATTTGAAAAAGAGAAAAAAAATAGTGCTTCGGCAGAAAAATTCGTTAATAAAAATAAAGGTAAAGGTAAAGTAGAGAAAAAGCAAAACGAGTTATCTAAAACGCAAGCTAAATTAGAGAAAAATCAGAAAAAGGGGAAACTTTCACCAAAAGATATTGAAAAAGAAATGGATAAAATATCCAAGCTTCAAAAAGATGTAGAAGACGTAAATGAGGATCTTTTGAAACATGAAAAGAAATTAAATAATCTTAGAGATTAAATCATAAAAAAAGGATTAGACAAAACTGTCAAATCCTTTTTTTTTTACTTAAAATTAAACGTAATTGATTTTGATTATAAAAGCCACTTATCAATAGCTTTTTATTTATCGTTCAAATTCTTTTAATGTTTTGATTATGATGGAAACGCAATCTAATAATTGGGCTTCGGTCATTACTAAAGGTGGAGCGAACCGAATGATGTTGCCATGTGTTGGTTTAGCAAGAAGTCCGTTTTCAGCTAGTTTCATACAAATGTCCCAAGCAGTTGAACTATCTTCTGTATCATTGATTACAATTGCATTAAGCAATCCTTTGCCACGAACCAAACGTACAATTGTACTATTTTGAATATATTCTTGCATTTTCAAACGGAATAATTGTCCTAAAATTCTAGCATTTTGAATTAAATTTTCATCATTAATCACTTCTAAGGCGGCAGTAGCAACAGCGGCAGCCAGTGGATTTCCGCCAAAAGTAGAACCGTGTTGTCCCGGTTTAATGACATTCATAATGGCATCATCCGCTAAAACAGCAGAAACAGGATAGACACCGCCAGAAACCGCTTTTCCTAAAATTAAAATATCAGGTCTGGAATAGGTTTGCTGCCTTTCGCACGCATTTTCACAATTGCAATTTCCACAAACGGCAAGCAATGAACCCGTTCTCGCAATTCCGGTTTGCACTTCATCAGCTATAAATAAAACATTGTGCTTAGTACAGAGTGCTTTTACTTTCGCTAGATAATCTTCGGCGGGGACATAAACTCCAGCTTCACCTTGAATTGGTTCCACTAAAAAACCAGCAATATTATCGTTGTTTTCTAATAGTAGTTGAAGCGATTCAATATCATCGTATGGAATATTTACAAAACCATCCGTATAAGGACCAAAGTTCTTTCGGGCATTTGCATCATTAGAAAAGGAAATAATCGTAGTAGTTCGACCGTGAAAATTATTATCACAAACAATAATGACAGCATCATGTTCATCAATTCCTTTTCGCTCATAAGCCCATTTCCGACATAATTTGATAGCTGTTTCAACCGCTTCGGCACCCGTATTCATGGGTAAAATTTTATCAAAACCAAATAATTTGGTTATGTATTTTTCGTACTCACCTAATTGATTGTTGTAAAAAGCTCGCGATGTTAAGGTTAATTTTTGGGCTTGCTCTATCAACGCACCAACAATTTTTGGATGACAATGACCTTGATTTACAGCAGAATAAGCAGATAAGAAATCATAATATTTTTTTCCTTCCACATCCCAAACATAAACGCCTTTACCCTTGCTCAGTACGACGGGTAACGGATGGTAGTTGTGAGCTCCATAGCGATCTTCTAGGTTGATATAATGTGTTGAATTGATTTTTTCTAAAACGTCCATTTTCTTAAATTTTTAAAGTTGAATGTTATCAATTCCTGCTTGAAGGAGAGAAATCATCCACTATTAAGCAAAAATAAAGAATATCTTTTAAATTAAATTAGTTACTCTCTTAAAGTTAACAAAATAAGTGGAAAAATAAAAATAACTCGTATAAAAATTTAATTTTAAGCAGAAAAAAAACAGAAAAGTATAAAAAAGTTATTATTTTTTCAACATGTTTAACACAAATTCATGCTACGAAAATGATTTTAAATTATTATTTTTACTGATTAAAATTATCCCCATGAAAAAGATTCTATTTTTATTTTTAAGCATCACTCTTAGTATGACATTTCTAGGCTGTTCAGACGACGATGATAAAGCCGATGTGAATTTTATTACGGCTAAGTTTAACGGTGTCGAAGAACGATTCACTATAATTTCAGTAACATTGGTTGATTATGATACCTACACCGATGTATTTGTTCGTGCCACACCAAATAATGAACCAACAAAAATTGTGACTATTGGTTCAGAATTTGGAATTACTGGACTTAATAAAATTTGGGGTTTTTATTACGAAACCTTAGATGAATATTATGAATCAACCAACGGTGATTTCATCTCTAACATTACTAAAAATTCCAATGGGAATTATGCTGCAACTTTTTCTGGTTCTATCATTGAAGAAAATACTGGTAGCGTAATTATGATTACTGATGGAAGTTTTAACATTATTTATTAAAGTGTCTATTTAACGAAAACCAAACGTCTTCTTTTTGAAGGCGTTTTTTGTTTTTAAAAATAAAAAGCACACAAATTTATTTATCATTCTTGAATACCTTATTTTTGCCCCATGGGAAGAAAAAATACTGATAAAATTATTTTCACTAACGTTACCGTGGTGGACGCTGGAGCAAAAGGCGTTTCTGTAGCTAAAGCAGAAGACGGACGAGTTATTTTTATACCAAATGTTGTTCCCGGTGATGTGGTCGATGTGCAAACGTTTAAAAAAAGAAAAGCCTATTTTGAAGGAAAAGCGATTCATTTTCATTCTTATTCCACCGATCGAACCGAACCTGTTTGCCAACACTTTGGCGTTTGTGGAGGTTGTAAGTGGCAAAACATGCTCTACGAAAAACAATTATTTTACAAGAACAAGGAGGTCTACAATAACTTAAAACGTATTGGAAAAATTGAACTGCCCGATTTTGAACCCATTTTAGGTTCGGCTGAACAATTTTTTTATCGAAATAAAATGGAATTTTCTTTTTCTGATAGCCGTTGGTTAACAGAAAATGAAATTCAAGCAGGCGATACTATTGACAATAAAAATGCATTAGGCTTTCATATTCCAAAAATGTGGGATAAGATTTTAGATATCGAAAAATGTCATTTGCAGCAAGATCCCTCCAATGCGATTCGGAATGAAATTAAAAAGTTTGCAATTGAACATGGATTATCATTTTTTAACGCTCGCCAACAAACTGGTTTATTGCGCACTTTGATGATTCGAACGACTTCCACTAGTGAAATTATGGTTTTACTACAGTTTTTTGAAGACGATAAAACCAAAAGAGAATTGATTTTAACACATGTAGCTCATCATTTTCCTAAAATTACCTCCTTATTATATGTAATCAATAATAAAGGAAACGATACGTTATATGACCAAGATATTAAACTTTTCCGAGGCCGTGATTATATTTTGGAAGAAATGGAAAGCTTACAGTTCTCGATTAATGCCAAATCTTTCTACCAAACCAATTCGGCTCAAGCCTATGAACTATATAAAATCACAAGAGATTTTGCTGGATTAACAGGCGAAGAAGTGGTTTATGATTTATACACGGGAACGGGAACAATTGCCCAATTTGTTTCTAAAAAAGCAAAAAAAGTAATCGGGGTTGAATCGGTGCCAGAAGCCATTGCCGATGCAAAAGAAAATGCAAAACGAAACAATATTCAAAATTGTGAATTTTTTGTGGGCGATATGAAAGTAGTTTTTAACGAAGCATTTATCGCACAGCATGGTAAACCCGATGTAATTATTACCGATCCGCCACGCGATGGGATGCATGCTGCTGTAGTAGAACAAATTTTAAAAATCGCACCAGATAAAATAGTTTATGTAAGTTGTAATTCCGCTACACAAGCTCGTGATTTGGCTCTTTTAGATTCGCTATATAAAGTAACTCGAGTGCGACCTGTAGATATGTTTCCGCAAACGCATCATGTGGAGAATGTTGTACTTTTAGAAAAAAAATAAATGAAACGGATTTTATGGATATTAGTTTTATCGCTATTTTTTCACAGTTGTGAAAAGGATGATATTTGTACGCCCGAAACCCCGACAACCCCTCGGTTAATAATCGAGTTTTATGATAGTGAGAACACTTCTGTTCTAAAGCAAGTAGCTAATTTAGCGGTAAAAGGCCAAGGACTGAATACAGCTCTTAATTTTAATTTAGTAAGTAAAATTGAGTTGCCCTTAAAAACGAGTGAAGATCAAACTTTATATGACTTTACAATTAATTCAACGTCGGCTACGTCAGTTTTTAATGTAGACAAAATAGAAATTAATTATACTAGAAGAGATATTTATATTTCACGAGCCTGCGGATTTAAAACCTATTATAGCTTGAATTTGTTGAATCCGGTTGTAGAAACAAATCCAGAAAATGACACGGTTTTATGGATTAAAGATATAAATGTTATTAAAAATAATATAGAAAACGAAGATAATGTCCATGTCAAAATATTTTTTTAGTATTGGTTTCTACTTGTTTTCTATTTCGTTGATGGCACAGGAACAGACCAAAGACAGTATTCCTGTAAAAACAGAGCGTTATGGCGTTCGCGTTGGAGTTGATTTATTCAAAATAGGCAAAAGCGTTTTCGAAGATGGTTACCAAGGCATCGAATTGGTTGGGGATTACCGCTTGACTAAAAACTATTATCTCGCAGGAGAATTGGGAAATGAAAACAGAACGGTACAAGAAGACCGTTTAAATTTTACCACAAAAGGAACCTATTTTAAAGTGGGTTTTGATTATAATGTCTATGAAAACTGGTTAGATATGGAAAACCTTGTTTATGTTGGTTTTCGTATTGGTGTTAGTTCGCATTCACAAGAATTGAATACGTATAAAGTTTACAATAGAAATCCATATTTAGGGGAAGCTCCCGACGTTATTTCCGGTGCCAAATTTGATGGTCTATCCGCTCAATGGGGTGAATTCATTTTGGGAGTTAAGGCAGAATTATTCTCAAATGTTTATGCTGGATTTAGTGCCCGAATTCATTTTTTAGTAAATGAAACAGAACTTGATGGCTTTGAAAATCTTTATATTCCAGGATTTAACAAAACCTATGGTGGTTCATTTGGTGTCGGTTTTAATTATACAATATCGTATTTTATTCCAATTTATAAGAAAAAGATTGAGCCTAAAATCGCTAAACCTTAAATTACATTTCCTTACTATTTTTATTAAAAATCCATTTCATCCAAATTTTCGTGCCATCTTTCGTTTCCACTACTTGAAATTTAGGAGCAATCAATACCGTAAGTACAAAAGCTGCAAAGGGGACCCAAAATCCATTTGAATTAGCAAGCCAGGTAATCAAGTAACGCAACGGAATAAAAATAAGGGCAAATGAAAAAAATTGATATAAGAAAACTTTTATTTTGGGACTCATAGTGATTCGTGTTTTGTCAAAAGTACAAAAAAAATTGCCTTATTTTTGCAAACTAAACAACACAGCTGAAAGAAATATTCTATATTTACGTCGCCAATAAATAACAAATCCTAAATTTAGATTTTCAGATGGTTTACAAAAGCTTAAATCATGATGCGCCGCTGGTTTCGTTTCGACAAGCAGTTATTAACGGAATTGCTCCTGACAAAGGACTCTATTTTCCAGAAAAAATAATACCTTTAGCATCTTCCTTTTTTGAAAATATCGAACATTTTTCAAAGGAAGCTATTGCATTTCAAGTCATTCAACCTTTTATAGGAAATGATATTCCAGATAAAGAATTAAAACAAATCATTGCAGAAACCATTGCCTTTGATTTTCCAATTGTAAAAATAACCGAAAAAATCTATTCATTAGAACTTTATCATGGGCCAACTTTAGCCTTTAAGGATGTAGGGGCTCGATTTATGGCCCGTTGTTTAGCTTATTTTAACAGCGAGAACCCATTGCAAAAAAACACCATTTTAGTGGCAACGTCAGGCGATACTGGTGGAGCGGTTGCCGATGGTTTTTTAAATGTGAAAGGCGTTGATGTCATAATTCTTTATCCGGAAGGAAAAGTAAGCGATATTCAAGAACGACAATTAACTACTTTAGGACACAATATCACAGCACTTGCAGTAGCTGGTGTTTTTGATGATTGTCAGGCGATGGTGAAAGAAGCTTTTTTGGATGCTGATTTGAAACATCGCAACCTTACCTCGGCGAATTCGATAAATGTAGCACGATGGCTTCCACAAATGTTTTATTACTTTTTTGCTTATCAAGCCTTGAAAAAATTAAATCAACCGCTTATTGTCTCTGTGCCAAGTGGTAATTTTGGAAATATTGCGGCGGGTATTTTAGCCAAAAAATTGGGCTTACCCATTCAACATTTTATTGCGGCTACAAATAGTAATGATACTGTTCCTCGGTTTTTAGAAGATGGAAATTATAATCCAACACCTTCAATAGCAACATTATCAAATGCAATGGATGTTGGAAATCCAAGCAATTTCATTCGCATTCAAGCAATGTATCAAGATAATATTGTCGAATTAAAACGGGATTTTTCTTCCTATTCTTTTTCTGATGAAGAAACACTCGTGGCCTTAAAAGAATTATATTTCAATCACAATTATTTGGCTGAGCCACATGGAGCTATTGGTTATTTGGGACTTCAAAAAGAAATAAAAGAGAATACGAATTTGATTGGTGTTTTTTTAGAAACGGCTCATCCCATCAAGTTTTTAGAACATGTTGAACCGACTTTAGGCATTCAAATTCCGATGCCCAAATCGATTCAAACCATTATGCAAAAAGAGAAAAAAAATACTAAAATCAAAACGTATCTTGATTTAAAGAACCTATTATCCTAAAATTAAAAACACCATTATTCATGATTTTACGATTTCAACATAAACATCATCTAAAAGAAAGTAAGAAGTTCAATAATTTATTTATATTTGGGTAATGAAAAGTAAATCGAATATCATTTCATTTGTATTTGTTATTGCGGCCTTATTTCTAGCCGTTATAAGTCATATTGCTATCAAAAAGAATTATAAAAATGATTTTGAAAATTTTAATTCCTTTCATTTTATTTTAGATGTCTTTTTCATTTTGGCAGCTGGTTTGCTTATCCGTTTTGTGATTGCCCGAAACGACAGACGTAATATCAATATATTAAAACAACTACAAACGATTAATACAAAAATTGAAGATTCAAATGAACGTTATGATATTGTGGCCAAAGCAACAAGTGATACGATTTGGGATTGGAAAATTCAATCAGATGAATTTGTTTGGAATAAGGGAATTCAAGGTGTTTTTGGTTACAGTAAAGAAGAAGTAGGTACAACTAGTAATTGGTGGTTTGATCGGATTCATCCTGAAGATAGTTTAAAAATGTCGGTTAGATTATATTCGTTTTTAGAACAAAAAACCGAACGATGGCAAGATGAATACCGTTTTAAATGTGCAGATGGCACATATAAATATGTTTTTGATCGGGGTTTTTTATTAAAAGACAATGATGGAAACGCCGTTCGGATGATTGGAGCAATTCAGGATGTCACCAAACAAAAGGAAGAAGAACAACGCTTAAAATTATTAGAAACGGTAATTACACAAACAAAAGATGCGGTGGTAATCACGGATACCGATATTTCTACTAATAGTATTCCTAATATTATTTTCGTAAATGAAGCTTTTACAAAGATGACCGGTTATAAACCAAAAGAAGTGGTGGGCAAATCACCCATGATGTTTACTGGACCAAAATCGGATGTTTTGGAATTTGGAAAATTAGCCGATTCAATTAAGAATTATCAGGAATGTTTCGTTGAATCCGTAAGTTATAAAAAGAATGGAGAGGAATATTGGGTCAATTTTTCTATGATTCCTGTGACCAATAAAGCAGGAGAACATTCGCACTGGATTTCAATTCAACGGGATGTCACGACAGAAAAGAATCAGGAAAGAGAACGAGAGCAATTAATTCGAGAATTAACACGTAATAATAAAGATTTAAAACAATTCTCTTATATTACATCTCACAATTTTAGGGCTCCGTTGTCTAATTTAACTGGCTTATTAAACCTTCTGGACGATGTGCCAATTGAAAATGAAGAATTACAAGAAATTTTGAATGGGTTTAAACGATCCACCTTTTTATTAAATGAAACGATTGATGATTTAGTAAAAGTGGTTATCATTAAGGATAATCCTTCGATTCAAAAAGAGGCTGTTTTGGTAAAAGAAATTTTTGAAAATGTATTTTTCCAATTGAATAACCAAATCAATTTATACAAACCTAACATCAAGATTGATATTGAAGAAGAACTTCACATTAACATTAACAAGGCCTATTTGGAAAGTATTGTTTTAAACTTAATGTCCAATGCTTTAAAATATCGGTCGCTAACTAAAAGCCCAAAATTGACCATTAAAGCTTTTGAAAACGAAAATGCAATTATTCTATCTGTAAAGGATAACGGTATTGGGATTGATCTACAAAAAAATAACGATAAAATATTCGGATTATACCAACGCTTTCACAACTATCCAGACAGCAAAGGACTAGGATTATACCTCGTAAAATCGCAAGTAGAAGCGATGGGTGGAACAATTGAAGTGGAAAGCCAAGTAAATGCAGGAACACAATTTACACTAACCTTTAAAAAAGAATAATGTTGAAAACTATACTCTGTGTTGATGATGACCCGATAACGCTGATGCTTTGTAAAAAAGTGATTGTGAAAGCGGCATTTAGTGAAGAAATCATGTTCGCCAATAATGGGCAAGAAGCTTATGAATTATTCCAATCGATGGCAACAGAAAAAAAGAATAATGAAGCTTTCCAATCTCCGCAACTCATATTTTTAGACTTAAATATGCCTGTGATGAATGGCTGGGAATTTTTAGATATATTTCAAGCTAGTCTTATCGAGGAGTTTAAGGAAACGAAGGTAATTATTCTGTCTTCCACAATAGACCCCTCTGATTATCAAAAAGCGAAGCAATATGCAATGGTTTCCCACTTTTTAGCAAAGCCGATAACAGTAGAAATGTTAGAGAATCTTAAACCTTTATATTCATAAAAAAAGCCTTCCGAAAAGGAAAGCTTTTTTTTCATATTGATCTTAATCAGACTATAACTTCGTAACCATTTTGGTTAACTTCGATTTTAAGTTTGATGCTTTGTTATCATGAATGATATTTTTCTTGGCCAATTTATCTACCATTGAAATAACGGCAGCTAATTTTGCAGAAGCTTCTGATTTGTCAGTAGACATTCTTAATGCTTTAATTGCATTACGAGTAGTCTTGTGTTGGTATTTGTTTAATACTCTTCTCTTTTCGTTACTTCTAATTCTTTTTAAAGCTGACTTATGATTTGCCATTTTTTCTGTAAATAATGTTTTAATAAAAATTTGTAGTCCGTAGGGGAATCGAACCCCTGTTACCAGGATGAAAACCTGGCGTCCTAACCCCTAGACGAACGGACCATTGTTTTCCTCTAGTTAAGTTTTTTCAATCTCATCTTGAACTTGTAGCCCGTGGGGGAATCGAACCCCCCTTACCAGGATGAAAACCTGGCGTCCTAACCGATAGACGAACGGGCCTGTTGTTTATTGCGAGTGCAAAAATACAACTATTTTTAATACTCGCAATAGTTACAAAATATTTTTTTACTTTTTTTTAATATGCTTTTGCAAAAAGCACTCTTCCAGCCGATGGTTTTCCCGTAAACATGCAAAAACCAAGCTCTTCTTCCCTATCCAATGGAATGCATCGAATGGTTGCTTTGGTCAATTCTTTAATTTTTTCTTCGGTTTCTGCCGTTCCGTCCCAATGAGCAGCAAAAAATCCGCCCTTAGAATCTAATAAATTCTTAAATTCTTCAAAATTATCCACTTTTGTAATATGCTCATTTCGATAATTTAATGCCTTGTTAAACATATCCTCTTGAATACTTTGTAATAAATTATGAATATGGATTTCAATTCCCTCTTTACCGACGATTTCTTTGGTCAATGTATCTCGTCGAGCCACTTCAAAAGTGCCATTTTCCAAATCATTTGGACCAACGGCAATGCGAATCGGCACCCCTTTTAATTCATATTCGTTGAATTTAAAACCCGGTTTGTGCGTTGTCCTATTATCAAATTTTACAGAAATAGCTAACTTTCGAAGAGCTACCACTAATTTATCTACTTCTATCGAAATTGCCTCTAATTGTTCGTCTGATTTATAGATGGGCACAATCACCACTTGAATTGGAGCTAAATTAGGAGGAAGTACTAATCCATTATCGTCGGAATGTGTCATTACTAAAGCGCCCATCAAACGCGTAGAAACTCCCCAAGAAGTTCCCCAAACATATTCTTGCTTACCTTCAGCATTCGCAAATTTCACATCAAAAGCTTTGGCAAAATTTTGTCCTAAGAAGTGAGAGGTGCCAGCCTGTAATGCTTTTCCATCTTGCATTAAGGCTTCAATACAATAGGTTTCAATTGCTCCTGCAAAACGTTCTGATTCCGATTTTATTCCTTTTACTACTGGGATGGCCATGAAATTCTCAGCAAAGTCAGCATAAACATTCATCATTTGTACCGATTCTGCAATGGCTTCCGCTTTTGTTGAATGAGCGGTATGCCCTTCTTGCCACAAAAACTCTGCTGTTCGCAAAAACAAACGCGTTCTCATTTCCCAACGAACGACATTCGCCCATTGATTAATTAACAAGGGTAAATCACGATAAGATTGAACCCAATTTTTATAAGTGCTCCAAATAATAGCTTCGCTAGTTGGACGAACAATGAGCTCTTCTTCAAGTTTAGCATTTGGGTCAACCATTAATTTCCCTTTTCTATCCGGATCATTTTTTAACCGATAATGCGTTACAATGGCGCATTCTTTAGCGAATCCTTCCGCATTTTTTTCCTCGGCTTCAAATAAACTTTTAGGCACAAACAATGGAAAATACGCATTGGAATGGCCTGTTTCTTTAAATTTTTTATCTAATTCCGCCTGCATTTTTTCCCAAATAGCATAGCCATAAGGTTTAATGACCATGCAGCCTCGTACGGCAGAATTTTCTGCTAAATCGGCTTTTACCACGAGCTCGTTATACCATTTGGAATAGTCTTCGCTTCTTTTGGTTAAATTTTTACTCATTATGAATTGTTTGGCATAAAAATTGTTTAAATAAATATTAACAGTAAAGTTCCGCAAAACTAGTTATTTTTGTATAAAGAACAATAAAAATCCTTTGATTATGAAAACGAAATATATCCCAACGTTCCCAAAAACCTCTTTTCTATTGCCCTTAGCAATAGGCTCACTTCTTGTTTCATGTGGTTCCTATCAAAATTCATCTTTTTATGATAATGATGGAATATATAATAGACCACAAAGTAGTAACACTAATACTACTGCACGAGCACAATCAGAAGAAGATCAAACCAATGTTGCATATCAAAACTATTTTAAATCCAAACAACTCATAGCCGATGAAGATGAGCTTTTTACTGACGTAGAAGAATACACGACAGTGCCAGACAGTATAGCCATGGCTAACAGACAAGAAAACAACTCAAATGCCGCGTGGGGTTCCAATCCAAGCAACGTTACTGTAAATGTATACGAAAATAATGGGGGAATGAACCAATGGGGAATGATGGATCCGTTTTGGGGCGGTGGCATGGGTATGGGTTGGGGTGGCGGCTGGGGCATGGGCTGGGGTGGCGGCTGGGGCATGGGCTGGAATGGCGGCTGGGGCATGGGCTGGAATGGTGGCTGGGGTTACGGCTGGAATGGTGGCTGGGGTGGTGGCTTTGGTTACGGCGGTGGTTTTGGCTACAATGGCTACGCCTACAATCAAGGAATTCGTGGTGGAGGATATTACACTAATGGAAATCGAGGAATATCAGCTAATAATAATCGTTCAGGTATAGGAAATCGTTCAGGAGTCGGAAACCGTTCAGCAGTTGGAAACCGTTCGGCAGTTGGAAACCGTTCATCTTACGGAAGTCGTTCCGCTAGTGCAACACGTGCCAATTCAGACTATCGAAGTCAATTTGGTGCTAGAAATTCTTCGACGCCCCGAAATCGGATAAATAATGCAGCTAGAGGTACACGAGATTATAATAGCAATGGTGTAAATTCGGGTACCCGAAACAATCAAAATAGCACTACCCGAAGTAATAATAGCTCGTCAAGAAATAATAATGGTTATACGCCTAGAAGCTCTCGTAACAACAGTAGCGGAGGTTCATTTTCTAGTGGTTCACGTGGTGGAAGTTCTGGCGGCGTTCGTTCTAGCGGCGGTGGAGGAGGGCGATCTAGTGGCGGCGGCGGCGGCGGAGGTCGATCAGGCGGCGGCGGCGGCGGCGGCGGAAGAGGAAGAGGTTAAAAAACCTATTTTCTATTATATTTCTTTAAAAATTCATTATGAAAAAGATATTTTTATTTGCCTTTTTGTTTATTAATTTAACATTACAAGCACAAGAAATCAGAGATGCGGTTCGCTACAGCATTGACGATATGACGGGAACCGCACGATTTAGAGCAATGAGTGGAGCTTTTGGAGCTTTAGGAGGTGATTTATCTGCTATTAGTATTAATCCAGCCAGCTCGGTTATTTTTAATAGTAACCAAGTAGGATTTACTTTTTCGGTGGATAGCCAAAATAATAAATCAACGTATTTTGGCACGCAGGCAGAAGAACGTGATAGCAACTTTGATATAAATCAATTCGGGGCGGTTTTCGTGTTCGAAAATCCATCAGCAAAATGGAATCGACTTGCATTCGCAATTAACTATGATCAAGAAAACAGTTTTAATAATTCCGTATTTTCCGCAGGTGTAAATCCCACCACGTCTGTAGACCAATATTTTCTGAATAACGCTAATGGAGTTCCGTTGGGCACGCTACAAGGAAATTTTTCTAATTTAAATTATAACGAGCAACAAGCTTTTTTTGGATACCAAGGATTTATAATAAGCCCTGTATCTGATATTTCAAGCAATACCATGTATGTATCAGAAGTGCCAGAAGGAGGAAATTATTACCAAGAAAATTTTGTTGATACGCAAGGATTTAATGGTAAAGTAGCTTTTAATATGTCTGCTCAATATGAAAAGTTCCTAAGCGTTGGAATTAATTTAAACGCACATTTTGTAGATTTCAATCAGACTAGAAGTTTTTATGAAAGCAACAATAATGACTCACAAAATGGAGTTCAAAATGTGCTTTTTGAAAACTTCTTATACACCTATGGGTCTGGATTTTCACTGCAAGTGGGAACAATTATAAAAGCAACCGAAAATTTACGTTTAGGTGCTTCGTATGAGTCGCCAACTTGGTATACTTTAAACGATGAATTTTCACAACGTTTAATTGCAACCAACCGAGTAAACGGCGAAACCTTTGATGATGTGGTAGATCCCCGCATTTTAAATCTATATCCTACTTACAGAATTCAAACACCAGAAAAATGGTCTGCAAGTGCAGCTTATATTTTTGGTAAAGCGGGTTTAATCAGTTTTGATTATACTCTAAAAAATTACAGCAATACGCAATTTAGACCGACTAATAATTCTGATTTTAGAAATTTAAATAGCCAAATGGCGAATATCCTTAATAATGCCAATGAATTTAGAGTGGGTGGCGAATATAAAATTAAGAACTTTAGTCTTCGAGGTGGCTACCGATTTGAAGAAAGTCCGTTTAATAATGGACAAACAATTGGCGATTTAACCGGTTATTCTGGGGGATTGGGTTATAATTTTGGTAATACTAAATTAGACTTCGCCTATAGTTATGCTCAACGAAACACGCAAGAAGGCTTTTTTGATACCGGATTGACATCGCCAGCAGTGACAAAAATGATTAACAACGTTTATACCTTAACTTTATTATTCGATTTATAAAAGTTACAGAACTCATGAAAACCACTCCATTTTAGAGTGGTTTTTTATTTGTAAATTTCTCAATTTAAATAGCTAATTTTGCAGTCCGTTAAAATAATTATGAGAACAAAATCCGTAAAGAAAAATAGAATTAATGTAATCACGCTTGGTTGTTCTAAAAATGTCTATGATAGTGAAGTCCTGATGGGGCAATTAAAAGCAAGTGGCAAAGATGTAGTGCATGAACAAGAAGGAAACATTATAGTGATTAACACCTGTGGCTTTATTGATAATGCGAAAGCGGAATCAGTGAATACCATTTTAGAATATGTTGAGAAGAAAAAACAAGGAATTGTAGACAAGGTTTTTGTGACTGGCTGTTTGTCTGAACGCTATAAACCCGATTTAGAAAAAGAAATTCCGAA
>Ga0105045_10002280_pt1 | contig 16139 bp, 10 predicted proteins | sample MAT02_FD_78089 | JGI IMG/M metagenome (GOLD analysis project Ga0105045, IMG submission 78089) | Freshwater microbial communities from Lake Fryxell liftoff mats and glacier meltwater in Antarctica - MAT-02 (megahit assembly) | ecosystem: Environmental > Aquatic > Freshwater > Ice > Liftoff...
GGGGGGGCTTGGCGGCCGGCGGGGTGCCGGTGGTGGGGGAGGGGGGGGGGGGGGGGGGGGGGGGGGGGTGGGGGTAGTTCTGGGGGGGGGGGGGGGGGGCCAGCTTACGCCCACCTGCGAACGTCCACTCACGCAGTGGGACACGTTCTGCGCGCGTCCTGGTGAATCCGCAGTCGCTCGCCCGGGAATCTCGGATGCTCCGGCCGGAGGAGGACGCGGCGGCCCCACGACCACGCCGGAAGTGCGCCGAATTTTTGAACTCATCGGTCTGGCTGTTCCGGCCGGTGGCCGAGGCTTTGGCGGATTCGGCGGTGGCGGCGGTGGTGGCGCCACGACCGGCGAATACGGCGTGATCCTGCAGATCGGCGAGATCGTCCTCAAGCAGAAGCTGCGGGTGGAGGATGTGGGCGAGTCCGGCTGGTCGTCGATGTTCAGCCCGAAGCTGCTGCGCTAGGCAGCGGAGGCGCGGACCCGGAGGGCGTCGGCGACTGTACAACCGACGCGCCCCCGGGTTACGATCCGGCGTATTGTACTCGTCCCTCCCTCTGCCACGCGCCCATGCATCGCCGTGACCTGATTCGTTCGGCCGCTGCCGCAGCCGCCCTCGCACTCCTGCCGCGTTCGGCGCACGCTGCCGAAACCCTCTGGCAACGCGTGGCCGAGCGCGGGCCGGTATTTCCGCGCACCCGACAATCGGCCCTCGTGGCCGCACTCGCCGATACGATCATCCCGCGTACGGATACCGTTGGCGCGCTCGATGTGAACGTGCCTGCGTTTATCGACGTCATTGTGAATGAGCACTATACGGTGCAGGAGCGCGACGCCTTCAACGCCGGGTTGACTGCGATTGACGCGCTTGCCGCTCGCGTGGGTGGCGATGCCTTTGCCACGCTCACTGCCGAACGTCGAGCGCTCGTGATGAACGCGCTTGAACAGCCCGCCAGTCGCACCGATCCGGCGGCCCGAACCTACGCCCGACTCAAGGGGCTGGTGGTACACGGATACTTCACCAGCGAAGCCGTGCAGCAGCAGGTGCTGCGCGTAGACGTGATTCCCGGCACGTTCAGCGGAGACGCGCCACTACGCACCCGGTTGCGCCACGGAGGATTCAATGGCTGACCGACCGCAGACCTACGATGCGATCGTGGTCGGTTCCGGCATCAGCGGTGGCTGGGCGGCCAAAGAGCTGACCGAGCGCGGGCTACGCACGCTCGTGCTCGAAGCCGGTGGACCGATCGATCCCACCAAGGATTTTGTGGAGCACGTGCAGCCCTACGAGATGAAGTTCCGCGGCTGGGGCGACCGCGAAGCGATGGAGCGTGAACAGCCCGTGCAGCGCGAGTGTTACGCGTGTGATGAAGTCGGTCGAAAGTTTTTTGTGAACGACATCGAAAATCCGTACACCAACCCTGAAGACGCACCGTTCAAGTGGTTCCGCGGCCGGCAGGTTGGCGGTCGCTCCATTATGTGGGGCCGCCAGGTGTACCGGTGGAGTGATCTCGATTTCACGGCCAACGCACGTGATGGTCATGGCATCGACTGGCCTGTTCGCTATGCGGACATTGCGCCATGGTACTCGCATGTGGAGCGCTTCATCGGTGTCACCGGCGCGCCCGAGGGGCTGGCGCAGCTGCCCGACGGCGAGTTTTTGCCGCCCATGGCGATGACGGTGGTGGAGCGTGAAGCGCGCGAGAAGATCATGCAGCGTTTTGGCGGCGAGCGCGTGCTCACCATCGGGCGCGCAGCCATCCTCACGCAAGACCACAATGGCCGCGCCGCGTGTCACTACTGTGGTCCGTGCGAGCGAGGCTGTGTGACGCACTCTTACTTCAACAGCCTCCGGTCGACCTTGCCGGCGGCCGAAGCCACGGGAAAGTTCACCCTGCGTCCGCACAGCGTCGTGGCCGAGGTGCTGCTCAACAAGGACACCGGTCGGGCGCGAGGTGTGCGCGTGATCGATGCACAAACGCGCGAAGAGCTCGAGTTCAGCGCCCGCATTGTGTTTCTGTGCGCCTCGACCATCGAAAGCGTGCGGCTGTTGCTCAACTCGACATCGTCGCAGCACCCGAGCGGTCTCGCGAACAGCAGTGGCACCCTGGGGCGATACGTCATGGATCATCACTACGGCTCGGGGGCATCGGGTGTGATGCCCGGCCACCTGGACAAACGCACGGTAGGCCGTCGTCCCAACGGCATTTATCTGGCGCGGTTTCGCAACGTGTCCACGCCGCACCCTGATTTTGTGCGTGGCTATGGCATGCAGGGTGGTTCCGGTCGTTCGGGATGGAATCGTGGAGGCAGTCTGCCGGGCTACGGCGCGCAGTTCAAGGAATCGCTGATCGACGAACTCGGTCCGTGGACGATCAACATTGGTGGCTGGGGGGAAACACTCCCTGTCGCAGCGAATCACATCGCGCTCGACCCCACCGTAAAAGACGCGTGGGGCATTCCGGCGGCGCGCATCAGCGTGAAGTGGGGCGACAACGAGCGCGCCATGCAGAAGGACATCGTGGCGAGCGGCGTGGAAACGCTCGAGGCGGCCGGTGCCACCAATGTGCGCCCCTACGGGTCGATTCAGCCGCCCGGCCATTGTATTCATGAAATGGGAGGTGCACGCATGGGACGCAGCGCGGGCGATTCCGTACTGAACAGTTGGAATCAGGCGTGGGATGTCCCGAACCTTTTCATTACGGACGGTGCGGCCATGACGAGCTCGGCGTGCCAGAACCCGTCCATCACCTACATGGCGCTGACGGCGCGCGCGGCCGCACGGGCGGTGGAGTTGCTCGACCGCAGGGAGCTCTGATGCACGCACCGATCAACAGACGAGGCGCGATCGCGGCACTCGGTGCCGCAGCGGTAACGGGAGCACTCGATCCGTTCACGGCGCAGGCGGCCGTCGGTGCAGTAGCGGTGCGTGGCCGATTGCATCAATCCGTCGCACGATGGTGCTTTGCGCGCACGCCGCTCACCGACTTGTGCGCGTCAGCGAAAGCCATGGGAATCGTTGGTATCGACCTGCTTGACGAAAAGGACTGGGCGGTGCCGACGGCGCACGGATTGCGCTGCGCCATCGCCAACGGGTTTGGCAGCATCGCCCAAGGGTTCAATCGCCCCGATCACCACGATGAACTCGTCGCGGCGGGCAGCGCGATGATCCCCAAGGCCGCAGCCGCAGGCATCGAACGCATCGTGGTGTTCAGCGGCAATCGCGCCGGCCTCAGCGACGGCGAAGGCATCGCCAACTGCGTGACGGGACTCAGGCGCCTCATGCCGCTGGCCGAGCAACATGGCGTCACGCTCTGCATGGAGATGTTGAACAGCAAGGTCGATCACAAGGACTACCATGCCGACCACACGCAGTGGGCCGCCGAGGTTGTCGCGGGCGTGAATTCTTTGCGCTTTCGACTACTGTACGACGTGTATCACATGCAGGTGATGGAAGGCGACGTCATCGCCACGATCAAGCGCCACGCCCCCATCATTGCCCACTACCACACGGCTGGCGTTCCCGGTCGTAATGAGATCGATGATATGCAGGAGCTCAACTATCGGCGCATCGCGACCGTGATCGCCGACAGCGGATTCACCGGCTTCGTGGCGCACGAATTTCTTCCGCGGCGCGATGCGATGACCTCGCTGCGCGACGCGGTCACGGTGTGCAGCGTATGAACGAGCCCATCACTTCCGACTCGCTCACCGAAGACGCACGCGATCCGGCCATGCGCTTTCGGCGCACGGCACTGCTGCTCTTGGTCGCGGGTATTTCGGCGATTTTTCTGAAAATGATCGCTGTCTTTCTGGTGGCCGTGCTACTCGCGGCGATTTTTGCCGGCATGTCGTATTCGCTCTTTCGCCGATTGCGTGTGGCGTTCAACGGGCGCGAGAACCTCGCGTCGGTGGCCACCATTCTGCTGTTGTTTCTTGGGGTGGTCCTACCGCTCGCCGGCTTTCTGGTGCTGGTGGTCTCGGAGTCGGTCTCGCTCAGCCGATCGGTGAGCGAGTGGCTGCAGAGCGGTCCGGACCGGCTGGAACAGCTGCAGGCGCTCGCCGGCCGGATTCCCTTTCTCGAACGACTGATTCCCGAAGGCAAAGACCTGATCTCGCAGGCAGGCCAACTCGCCGGCAGGGCGGGTCCGATTCTCGCGGGCAAAGCCGCCGGTTTCGCCAGCGGAACGCTCAGTTTTCTGCTGCAGCTCTTTGTGTGCCTCTACGCGATGTTTTTTTTCCTCGTGGACGGGCCGTCGATCTTGCGCATCATTCTGTACTACATCCCGCTCAGCGCAGACGCTGAAATGCAATTGCTCGAGCGTTTTGTGTCGGTGGCCCGCGCCACTCTCAAGGGATCACTCCTCATTGGTGCGCTGCAAGGATTGCTGGCAGGACTCGCGTTCTGGGTATGCGGTGTGCCGGCACCGGCGTTCTGGGGCACGGTGATGGTCGTGCTCTCGATTATTCCGGCCATTGGCGCGGCGTTCGTCTGGGTTCCGGCCGTGATCTTCCTCTTCGCCACGGGTAACTCGACCCCCGCCATCGGTCTGCTGCTCTGGTGTGCGATCGTCGTGAGCACAGTCGACAACTTTCTGCGTCCGCGTCTCATCGGCCGCGATGCCCGCATGTCCGACTTGCTGATTCTGCTGAGTACGCTGGGCGGCATTGGTGCATTTGGCGCGCTTGGCTTTATCGTTGGCCCGATCGTTGCGGCTCTCTTTGTGACGGTGTGGCACATTTACGGCGAAGCGTTCCGGGAGTGGTTGCCCGCTGTCCCAACCGGGTTTCTTCAGGCACAGATGTTGAAGACGGCGGGTATAGCCGATGAACGCCTGCCAGAAAAGGAGGTTGTGTGAGGCCGTACATATCACGCGCGGCCGTTGCCGCCGTCCTGCTCACCGCCGCGTGCCGCAGCGATGCCCCCACGGCACCCATCGACAATGGTGGACCGGGCGGCGGGGGCGGCTCAGGGAACATCGCGGTACCCGCAATTCCTCGCGAATTCCGCGGCCTCTGGGTCGCCACGGTCGCCAACATCGATTGGCCGTCGCGATCCGGCCTCGCCGTCGAGGCGCAGCAAGCGGAGTTGATCAATATTCTCGACCGCGCACAGGCGCTGCGTCTCAATGCCGTGCTGTTGCAGATCCGCGCGGCGGGCGATGCGCTCTATGCCTCAACGCTGGAACCGTGGAGCCGCTCGCTCACCGGCACACAAGGCACCAATCCGGGCTGGGATCCGCTCGCATTTGCCGTCACCCAGGCGCACGCGCGGGGCATTGAGTTGCACGCGTGGTTCAATCCGTTCCGCGCCGGCAACCTCTCGGACTCGCTGCTACTCGCACCGACGCACTTCGCACGCACCCGTCCGGATCTCGCGCGGGCCTACTGTACGCAGCGTTGGTTCGATCCCGGCGAAGCAGACGTCCACACGCATACGTTCGCCGTCATCCGCGATGTCGTGCGGCGGTACGATATCGACGCCGTGCATCTCGACGATTATTTCTACCCGTATCCCGACTCGCGCTGCGCCGGATTGCAGTTCCCCGATAGCAGCTCGTACGCACGATACGTCGCACAGGGCGGCACGTTGACGCGTGACAACTGGCGCCGCGACAATGTGAACCGGTTTGTCGAGCAGTTGCAGCGGGAGGTGCGCCTCGAGTCCTCCACGGTGCGCGTGGGGATCAGTCCGTTCGGCATCTGGCGCCCCGGCACCCCGCCTGGCATCGTCGGTCTCGACTCGTACGCCTCCATCTTTGCCGATTCGCGATTGTGGCTCAACCGTGGCTGGGTAGACTATCTCTCGCCGCAGTTGTACTGGGCGCGCAGTTCGAGCGGGCAGCCGTTCAACACGCTGCTCGATTGGTGGACAACGCAGAACACCATGCAGCGGCACCTCTGGCCGGGCCTGGCGGCGTATCGTGTGGCAGATGGTACTGGAAGCGCGTACGCCGCAACTGAAATCGAAGGACAGATTGCGTCAACGCGCGCACGTGTGAATGCCGCTGGCGGACCCTCCGGCGCGATTCTGTACAACACCACGTCGATCATGCAGAATCGCGGCGGCCTGGCCACGCTGCTCGCCGCGTCCGTGTATACCAACGATGCCGTGGTGCCGGCCTCGCCCTGGCTCGACGCATCGCAGCCGGTCGCGCCGGTGTTCACCGTCAGCCCGGCATCAGCCACCAGTGCGCGCACCGTGCGTGTTACCAGCGTGCCCGACGCCGTGGTGCGCTGGTGGCTGGTGCGTTGGCGGGACGGCAATGCGTGGCGCTCGCGCCTGCTCCCGAGCGGCACCACTTCCGTCAGTGTACCGGCCGATAACGCCGGACAGCCTGTCAGCGCGATCGCCGTCCATGCACTCAGCCGGTCTGGCGTGGCCAGCGCTCCGACGCGCTGGACGCCGTAAACGACTCGCCGCAGCGGTCGCGAAGAGCGGGCGTGTGGCTACGTCGCGGTTCGGCAATCGTCATGACTCCCGCCCCTTGCTTCCCCGCCGACCCCCCCCGAGGTTGCACCACAGAAGGGGCGGACAAGCCGCACCGGGCGTTTCGGCGGGGGACACGCGCGAATGCAGGACTGGTTACTGGGTACGTGGCACCTCATGCGCGCGGACGCGGCACTCGACTTCGCGCCCGGTGTGCGCATGGAATTCAAACGCGATGGAAATCTGCGATACCATATCGATGTGGGCGGCTCCGATCAGGTCATTCAGTTGCGCTATCGCGTCGAGGGCGACACCCTGTTCACCGACAACCCCACCGCGCCGCACTCGATGAGCGTCCGCATTTCGCACGGTGCAGGCGATGTGCTGGTGCTCGATTTCGCCGGCACCCTCGCGTGGCTCGTTCGCGAAGACGCAGCCGTTCCACGGAGCGGTCTCGCATGAATCGTTTGCCTCGGAACGGGTTGTTGCAGCGTGTCGGTGCACGCTGGATGACATTCGAGAACCGCGCCTTCGAGCGCATCATGAAAGCCGAGCGGCGGGTGCGGAGAATTCCGCCGCAGCTCCGCCTGCAGCCCGCTCAGTTCGATCGGCGACTTTTTCGTGTCTTTGTCGGCGCCTGCATTTCGCTCTTTCTCAGTGTGACCATCGTGCCCTCGAGCATCCGATATCTGGTGATTCTCGGATTTTTCTTCGTCGTGTTTTTCCTGGTTGTCGCGCTGATGCTGCTTGACACGTTTCCCAAAGGCTGGCGATAGCCGCTGCCTCGATCGCGCTGGTCTCTCACGTCTTCTCTGCACATTCCATGCGCCTCCCCTTCGCTCCACTCGCTGCGGTCGCGCTCGCCGTCACCTTTTCAGCGGCACCCGATCCACTGCGCGTGCTCCGCTCCGCTCCGGGAGACACGGCCGCACCAACCGACACGCTACTCGTCAGCTTCGACCGACCCGTCGCCGGCGCGCTCGACGACGCGATCGATCCGGCCAGCATCGTGCGCATCACGCCGGCGATCGCCGGCCGCTATGAATGGCGCGATCCGGTCACACTGCGCGTGATCCCGAACGCACCGCTGCCACGGGGGCAGCGGTACGCCGTCGTCGTCTCCACGGACTTTCGCGCCATGGACGGCAGCACCCTCGCCGCACCGCACACCTTCACGTTTCGTGTGCGCGGTCCGACGCTCGTCGCGGGCACTCCGATTGGTGGACGTGATACGACAGCCCATGTAGCGCACCGCACGCGCGTCACGCTCGTGTATGACGCCCCCGTGCGCGCCGACGACGTCGCACGCACCGCCCGGTTGCAGCCAACATCGGCCTGCCGAGATGCCAACGCTCGCGCTGTGCCCGCGGTGCGTCTCGTTCCGGCGCAGGGCGGTGGCGTTTTGCAGGACAGTGTGATGCTGATCGCCGAACGTGATCTCCCGGCCGACTGCCTCGCCAATCTTGTCGCGCCGCAGGAAATGGCCGCCAGCTCGGGGAGTGAGACGCTCGGCACTGTGCGGTGGCCCTTCCGTACACACGGCGTGTTTCGCGTACAGAATGCGCGGTGTGTGGGCGTGACGTGGTGCCCGCATGGTCCGATCGTGCTGCAGTTCTCAACGCCGGTGCGCGGCGCCGACCTGGCCGCCGCACTGCGAATTGCGCCGAGTGTACCTGTGGAGCTGGACACCGCCGGTGTGTCCGACTCGTGGCGGCTCGGCACGAACCTGTCGCCACGACGCACGTACGCGCTGATCATGAATGCCGGGCTGCGCGACGTGTTTGGTCAATCGCTCACCGGCAATCCGAGTGTCGGCGTGCGCACTACCGGTTACGCGCCGGATGTGCAGGCACCGTACGGTCGCCTCACGGTGGAGCGAACCGGCTTTCGTACCCTGGCCGTGCGCACCATGAATGTGGATACGCTGCTGGTCGAGCGGCTGCCCGTGCCGGACACGATGGTCGCCAAGCTCATCGCCGGCGGCGAATGGACGTGGCGCGAATACTGGCAAACACAGCAGGCGCGCATCGTCAAACAGCGCACCCCGCTCACGCGGACGCCCGACCGCGCGCGCATTGTCGCAATTGCGCTGCCCACCGGTACGGCCGCACGCCCCGCGCCCGCGCTGCAGCTGATTCGTGTGCGTGACCACTACGCAGCCGCGCGCGCGAAGGCCGGCGATGAAGACGAATGGTACCGACTCGCGTTGGTCCAGGTCACCGACCTGGGTGTGCACGCCAAGATCGGTGATGACAATGGTGTGGTGTGGGTGACGGACGCGCGAAACGGCCGGGTTCGCGCGAACGCACGCGTCGCCCTGCATGATCAGCACGGCAGCGTACTCGCGCGCGGCACCAGCGATGCCGACGGCATGGTCCCGCTGGCCAACTTTGTGTGGCGACGTCCGCCGGTGCGGTCCGATGAGGCCGCAGAGACCACAGAGGCCGCAGAGGGCGATGGGTTTGAAGAGGGACTCGACGAAGGGTATGTCACGGTCGAACTCGGCGATGATCGCGCCGTGTTGCCGGTGCGTAGTCAGGATCCCGATCTCGCGCCGTGGCGCTTTGGACTGTCCGAAGCGTACGGTACGGACCGTGCCAAAGTCGCGGCGGCCGTGTTCACCGAGCGGGACCTCTATCGCCCCGGTGAAACCGTTTATGCGAAAGCCATCGTGCGCGGCGGAGCACTGGGTGCGCTCGAGACGCCCGGTCCGCGTGACACGGTGCGCTGGGTCCGGCGCGATCGGGAGTATCGCATGGTGGATTCTCAAGCCGTGGCGCTCTCAGAGTTTGGCACGGCGAATGTGTCGCTGCCCGTAGCCGCAGACGCTGGTATCGGTTCGTATCAGGTTGCCCTGCAGTGGAAACGCCGGCTGCGCTGGGAGGAATTGGCGAGTGTGACGTACCGCATCGCCGAGTATCGACCACCCGAATTCCTCGTGGACATGGCGACCACGCGTGTACCCACACGTGCAGCCGACACACTCGGCGTACGACTGAGCGCACGCTATCTGTTCGGCGGCGCGATGGGCGGCGCCGGCGTGCAGTGGTCGCTCACGAAAACACGACTCTCCGCCTTCGAACTCAATATTCCCGGCACCGACAACTGGCTGGTGGGCGACAGCGACTACGGTTGGCAGAACGCTACGCGATATGATGGTCCCGAATTTGTCACGAGCGGTCTGGATTCGCTGGGCGCAAACGGTACGCTTGATCTCAGCATTGCGGCACCGGACATCGCGCCCGGCCAACCGGCACGTCTGACGCTGTCGGCCAACGTGAGCGATGTGAACCGGCGTCTCGTGGGAGCACGCACCTCAGCCGTGCTGCATCCGGCGGCGTTCTACGTCGCGGCGCAGCCGACCGGTGACGAGTGGTTCTGGACGTCCAATGTGGCGCGCCGCGTACGCATCAGCACCGTGCGTACAAGCGGTGAACGGGTGGCCGGTGTGCGTGTGAGTGGCGTGCTGGTGCGGCGTGAGTGGCACCGTGTGCAGCGCGTGCGCGGTGGCACCGCCGAGATGGTGGGTGAGTGGGTGGCCGATACGGTGTCGCGCTGCACAATGACAACCGCAGCGACAGACGCCGTGTGCGCGGTCACACCGGTCAAGGGCGGCGCGCACTCGCTCATTCTCACCGCGCGTGATGCCGACGGACGCGAAGCCGTGACCGCGTTCACGCGATGGGTGACCGGACCCGACTGGGTGCCATGGAGCGACGACAACCAGCTCAAGCTCGATGTCATCGCCGACAAAGCACGCTACGCTCCGGGCGACACCGCGACCATCATGTTCGCGTCGCCATTTACGGATGCAGAAGCGTGGATCACGGTGGAACGAGAGGGCGTGCTCGAGCAGAAGCGGCTGCGATTGAGCTCCGGCACCACGACACTGAAACTGCCGATCACCGAAGCGCACGCGCCCAATGTGTTCGTTTCGATGCTCGTGACGAAGGGACGTACGGAAAAGCCGAGCACGATCGGCGATCCGGGACGCCCGTCGATACGCGTGGGGTATGCGGAACTGCGCGTAACGCCAGAGGTGAAGCGACTCACCGTGCACGTGGCGCCGGAGCAGCCAGAGTATCGACCGGGTGACACGGCGCGTGTGCGACTCGCGGTTCGCGATGCGAACGGTCGCGGGGTCCGCAGTGAAGTCACCCTGTGGGCCGTGGACGAAGGGGTGCTCTCGCTGACGGGATTCCGGACGCCCGATCCGCTGGACGTGCTCTATCAACCGCGCGGTGTTGGCCTCACGCTGGCCAGTACGTTGGCCAACGTCGCGCCGCAGCTGCCGGAAGGTGAAAAAGCTACGCGTGAGCCCGGTGGTGGTGGTGGCGGAGAGAACGACGGCGTGCTGCGTTCGCGTTTTCGCACCACGGCCTTCTTTCTTGGCAGCGTGATTACCGATGCCGCTGGTGTGGCGACAGCCAGCGCCGTGCTACCGGACAATCTCACCACGTTCCGCATCATGGCGGTGGCGGTCACACGCGGCGATCGCTTCGGCAGCGGCGACAGCTCACTGCTCGTCACCCGTCCGCTCGTCGCACGTCCTGCGGTGCCACGGTTTGTGCGACCGGGCGATGTCGTCGACGCCGGCACCACGGTGAACAGGCGCGAAGGCACGAGTGGCAACGTGCGCATTGATGCGCGCGCCGACGGCGCCACCATCAACGGCAGTCGCAATCGCACCGTACGCGTGGAAACCGGCAAGGGGGTTGAGGTGCGCTTCCCGTTCCGCGTTCCCGTGGGCGAAGCCGTGACCTTCCGTTTCGATGCCCAAGGTGGACGTGATCGCGACGCCGTGCAACTCACGATTCCGGTGCGCCCCGACGGACGGCCGGTCGTGACCAGTGCGTCGGTGATGGCTGGCGGTGCCAGCGCGCTCTCCCTGCCGTTCCTCGACAACGCCGATCTCGCGCGCTCCACACTGTCGCTGTCGCTTGGTGGTTCGCCGCTCACGCTGGTGCGCATGGCCGCCGAACGGGCACGCACGTATCCGTGGGCGTGCACTGAACAGATCGCGAGCACGGCGTTGCCGCTCATTGCATTGCTCGCAGCGGAGCAAGCACCACCGACCGCACGCGCTGATCTCGTTCGTGTTGTCCGCGCGCTGCAACAACGCCAGCGGAGCGACGGTGCCATTGGTTACTGGAGCGCCGGTGACTGGAGTACACCGTGGCTCACCGCGCACGCTGCGATGGTCTTGGTGGAAGCGCGGGCCGCCGGGATTGCGGTGGATTCGTCGGTCCTTGTGCGGGCCGCTGATTATCTCACGCAAGCCGTGGGCGAAGCCGAATCGGAATACGCGCCATCGCGGGGCCGCACGCCCATCTCGCGAAGCTACGCCTCACCGTCGGTCGTACTCGGCGAGTACGTGGCGGCCGTCGACGCCTTGCGCGCGTTGGGTCGCGCTGACGTGTCGGCCGAAAACGATTTGTTACGGCAGGCGGCACGGCTCTCCACCGCCGATCGCGCGCGATTGGCACGCATCGTGGCTGAACGCGGAGATCGTGCGCCAGCCCGCACGCTGCTTGAGGGACTCTGGACCCAGGTGCAGCGCGACGGACGCCGCGCGTTTTTGCCCGACACACTCAGCCGCGACGGGTTCTACTTTGCCACGCCCATGCGCGCGACGGGCGCATTGCTTCGCGCCACGATGGCCGTCGATCCCGAGCACCCGCTCGTTGGTGCACTCGTGGAATCGGTGGTGCATGAGGCGAGCGGTGGCAGTGGTTGGTTTGGCGTGACGCCGGATATGGCGACTGCCGTTCGTGCGCTGCAGGTCGTCGCTGTGCGGCAGCGGCAGGCCGCGCAACGGGGCGTGCGTGTGTCACTCGGCAATCGTACGCTGCTTGAGATTCCGGCGGGCACGAAAGCGGGTGATACCACGCTGTCACTGCAGCAGGTACTTGGCCGCACGGGTGCGCCTCGCGGAGATACACTCACGCTGACGGTCACACCGCTTGGCACCGGCGCATCGCTGTTCGCCAGTGCCACACTCTCCACCGTTTCGCGCACGCCGCCCGCCCGCCCGCTGGATCGTGGCATCACGGTGGAGCGATGGACCGAGAATCCTGACACCGGCGATCCGATTCTGCAGGCGAATGCCGGTGCACTCGTGCGCGTTCGTGTGCGCATCACCGTACCATTTGAGCGACGTTTCGTATCCGTCGAAGACCCGCTGCCTGCTGGCCTGGAGCCGGTTGATCTTTCGCTGCGCACATCGGTGCTCACCGAGTCCGGTCCGCGCGTGAGCGAAACGCCCGTAGGTACGCGCGACGCCTTCTGGTGGGGCGACGAAGACGACCCCATGACCGCCTGGAGCAGCGGCCGTTGGGACGCGGGCTTTTGGACGCCGTTTGAGCATCGCGAGTTGCGAGATGACCGCGTGACGTGGTCGGCGACCGCGGTGTTTCCCGGCCGGTTCACGCTGAGTTATCTCGCCCGCGCCACTACACCCGGACGATTCGTGCGGCCACCGGCGTTCGCCGAAGAGATGTATGATCCGTCGGTATTCGGACGCACCGAAGGCAGTGTGTTCACCATCGTGCCGCCGCGCTGATATGCCCGTCAGATTCCCCATCCGCTGGCAGCTGCGACGCCTCTGCACGGGTGTCGCGGCGGCGGCGTGCGCGGCGGCGCTGTGCACGGCTGCATGGGTGCTCACACCGCCCGACGCCGACGTGATGGCGCCACCCGAAGCCCTCGGCCTCACGCTGGCCGACCGCTACGGCGTCCCGCTGCGCAACACGCGCGCACCCGGCGGCGAACGGTGGCGATGGGTCCCGCTGGCAGACATGGACCCCGTCGTTGCGTCCGCTTTCATCGCGGCGGAGGATCGCCGTTTTCTCGACCATCGTGGTGTGGCCTGGAGTGCGGTGGCGCGCGCGGCGCGCGACAATCTGCTCGCCGGACGCGTGGTCTCGGGGGCGAGCACGATCACCATGCAGCTGGCGCGGCTGCTGCGCGGTCATGACCGCGGACTGCTTGGCAAGGTGCAACAGGTGGCGTGGGCGGTTCGTCTTGAGCAGCACTACTCCAAGAGCGCGCTGCTTGAGCAGTATCTCAATCGCGTCCCGCTCGGCCATGGAGCGGTAGGCGTGGAAGCGGCGGCGCGTTTGTACTTTGGCACGTCATCGGCACGACTGGGCCCCGGTCGTGCGGCATTGCTCGCCGGTATTGCCCGTTCGCCCGCACGCAATAATCCGTTCAGCGCCCCTGAGCGCGCCGCCGAACGTCGGGGCGACGTGTTGCAGTCTCTCGAACGGGCTGGCTATCTCACGTCAAGCGAACGCACGCTCGCTGAGAATGAGCCGGTGCGTGCGGCCATGTTGGCGGGCGCGGTGTTTCGCGCACCGCATTTCACCACGCGCGTACTTGCGTCCCTCGACAGCGGCGAACAGTTGCTGCGTGATGCTCCGGGCGGTGCGCCGATTCGCACCACGCTCGACTACGCACTGCAACTCGATGTGGAACGTGATGTCCGACAGGTGGTGCAATCGCTCACCGAGCAGCATGTGCGGCAGGCGGCCGTCGTTGTGCTCGACAACGCCAACGGCGACGTGCTGGCGTGGGTCGGCAGCCCTGATTTTGATGCAGCACGCGGTCAGGTCGACATGGTCACATCACGACGTCAACCGGGATCGGCGCTCAAGCCGTTTCTCTACGCGCTGGCGTTTGAGCGTGGTTACGGTGCGTCTTCGATTCTCGATGATATTCCGCGCACGTGGATGACATCCACCGGGGCGTATCGCCCGCGCAACTACGACCGCCAGTTTCGCGGTCCGGTGCGGGCGCGCGTGGCGCTCGGCAGCTCACTCAATCTGCCGGCCGTACAACTGGCCGATGCACTCGGTGCGTCGGCCCTGCTTGGTGTGTTGCATCGCGCCGGCTTTGCGTCGCTCATGCGAAGCGCCGATCACTACGGCCTCGGACTGGCGCTCGGCAACGGAGAAGTCACCCTCCTCGAACTGGCCAATGGTTTTCGCGCCCTCGCCAATGGGGGAACACACGCGCCTGTGCGTCGACTGCTCGCCGATTCGTCGCGGCCGGCCGCAACACGCGTGGTACGCGCCGACGTGGCCGCGTTGACGCTCGATATTCTCACCGACGCCGATGCGCGACTGAGCGGATTCGGGGAAGCGGCCGTGTTCGATTTTCCGTTTCCGGTAGCAGTGAAGACTGGCACAAGCCGCCACTTCACTGATAACTGGGCCGTGGGCGCCACTGGCGGTTTCACCGTCGCGGTGTGGGTCGGCAACTTTGATGGGACGCCGATGTCCGCGGTCTCGGGTGTCGCCGGCGCCGGCCCGTTGTTGCGCCGGGTCGTCCTGGCCACCGCGCAGCGCCTCGCGCCGGGGCTGTTGGCGTCGCCTGCGTCGTTCGGAGCGGTTCGGGAGCGCGTGTGTCGAACATCCGGGCTCGCCGCTACCACGGCGTGCGACGGCGTGGACGAATGGCGGTTGGCTGGCACAGCGCCGCTCGCGCCCGATGACTGGCACCGCGATGGGGCGGTCGTGCTGCCATCGCGCTTTGCGGAGTGGGAACGGGCACAAGTGCGGCGCACGCTCGCATCGTCGACCGCGCCGAGCGCCGTGAGCGCCTCCAGCACGCCGCTGGAAGTGCTTTCGCCGAAGGATGGTGATGTGTTTGTGCTTCCGGTTGGTCCGGCCCGCTCCGTGGCCACTGTGGCCCTCAGAGCGAGCAGGGCGCACGCAGCGGAGTCGCTCACGTGGACCGTCGACGGGCAGCCGCACGCCGCGTCACGCTGGCTGCTGGCCCCCGGAACGCATCTTGTGCGCGTGACCGCGGCCTCAGGCGCTCAGGCGGAGGCGCGTGTTATCGTGCGCGTGGTCGAACCCGCGTCGCTGCCGTAAGTGCGAAGCGGTTCCCGGCGTGTGACCGTGCCTGACCGCCTTTCGTCCTGCCCGTAGTCACTCCCGCCAAACCTCAACATGACCGATACCAACTCTTCGCTGACCGAGAAGTACCCCGCCCTCGGCTGGGTCGCACCATTTGCGATCTTTATGCTGCTGCTGGCGGTGATGCCGAAGCTGCCCATCCCGCAGCCGTACGAGTCGGTGCTGCGCGTGCTGCTGCTCGTGGGGACGCTATGGTATTTCTCGCGCGACATCGTGGCCGCGATGCGCGTCAAGCACGTGTTCGGGTCGATCGCGCTCGGCGTTGCGGTATTCGTGCTGTGGATCGCGCCGGACGCACTGATCGCCGGCTGGCGTGATCATTGGCTGTTCCAGAACAGCGTGACCGGATCCGTCAAAACCACGATTGCGCCCGAAGAGTTTGCCGATCCACTCGTGGTCGCGCTGCGCTTTGCGCGCGCAGCGCTGCTCGTCCCGGTGATTGAGGAGCTGTTCTGGCGCGGCTGGTTGCCGCGCTGGCTCGTGAACCCCGATTGGCAGAAGGTGCAACTCGGCACGTATACGACGCTGGCCTTCGTGGGTACCGCCTTGTTGTTCGCCAGCGAGCACGGTCCGTACTGGGAGGTAGGTCTCGCGTGCGGTGTGATCTACAACTGGTGGATGTGGCGCACCAAATCACTGGGCGACATCGTGCTGGTGCACGCCGTGACCAACGCGTGCTTGTCGGCGTACGTGTTGCTTACCGGCAAATACGAATACTGGATGTAGGCGCAGCGCCGCCGCGTCCCGGCGCCGTGATCATGCTTACGGCCCGTAGACAACCGGTGATGTCCCACGCTTGA
>Ga0105045_10002281_pt1 | contig 16137 bp, 13 predicted proteins | sample MAT02_FD_78089 | JGI IMG/M metagenome (GOLD analysis project Ga0105045, IMG submission 78089) | Freshwater microbial communities from Lake Fryxell liftoff mats and glacier meltwater in Antarctica - MAT-02 (megahit assembly) | ecosystem: Environmental > Aquatic > Freshwater > Ice > Liftoff...
CCGCACGCGCGCCACGACCACGGCCCACGCCGCCGCGCGGCGTCCGCCCTCGACCCGAGGACCGTCAGGACCGGGCGCCACGCGACGAGCCGCCGCGGCCCACCAGACCCGCTGCGCCTCACCCCGACGCCCCGCCCACGTGCGGGGACGTTCGGCGTGCGCGTCCGTCCCACCGGGGCGTCGGATCGGCCCCTGCAACGGCGGGCGGCCGGCCCTCGCGGGGTCGGCGATCGCGCCGGATGTTCGCCGAATACTCGACCGAGCCCGATTGAATCTCCTATTCCGCGCTCAAACCGACGGGCGGGCGGGGCCTTCCGACAATTCCAGGATCTCCGTGCGCCAGAATGGCAATGAATTGGCAATACGGAATGTCGCTTCGGGGCGGCTTCGGGCAATTCTGGGCGTAATCCGGACGCTGCACGCGCCAGCATTCAAGGCCCTAAAAAACGGATAACCCCATCAACCATAACGGTTTACGGAGTTATCCGAAAGAGCTCACAACCGGGATCGAACCGGTGACCTCATCCTTACCAAGGATGTGCTCTGCCAACTGAGCTATGTGAGCGACCGGCAACCAACATTCGAGAGCGGGAGACGGGACTCGAACCCGCGACATCAAGCTTGGAAGGCTAGCGCTCTACCAACTGAGCTACTCCCGCAAGCGCTGAAACATGTACGACTGCCACCCGCAAACGCAACACGAGCGTACCTACGATCCGGCGACATGCGGTCCTGCATGGTGAGGGAAGGATTCGAACCTTCGAAGGCTTGCGCCGTCAGATTTACAGTCTGATCTCGTTGGCCACTTGAGTACCTCACCGATCCTGCCTGATACCCGACGGTACCGCCTACGTGCGATTGCCAGAGCTGACGGTCGGGATTGAACCGACGACCTGCTGATTACAAATCAGCTGCTCTACCAACTGAGCTACGTCAGCAACGTGAGACAAACACTCACACCGGACAGACCCGCAGAATAATCCGCCCACCCGACGGAATCAAGCGCGGTGCCACCGGGTTCCTTGGGCGCTGTCCTCCAACAGGATGCCGCGGGCGGTCATCTCGTCCCGGACCGCATCGGAGGCCGCGAAATCCCGGCGCTCCCTGGCAGCCCGGCGAGCCGCCAAACGTTCCTCCACCCACGCCTCCAGCTCCGCGTCCGACTCCTCCTCGGGCACCAGGTCGAGGACCCCGTCCATGAGCCGGAACGCCGCGCGCGCCCGCCCGAGCGCCGCCACATCTGCACCGCCGGCATCGAGCTCCCGATTGGCTTCGGTGATGAATGTAAACAGCACGGCCATCGCCTCTGGAGCATTCAGGTCATCGAACAGGGCGTCAAGGAACGCCGCCTCGGCGCGCGTGGCGGCTTCGGCAAGCGCCGGCGTTCCGCCGGGTGCTTCGGCCAAGCGGCGAGCAAAGGCCCCGATCCGACGCACGGCGGCCCGCGACTGCTCCAGCGAGTCTTCGCCGAGGTTGAGCTGCTTGCGATAATGTGCGCTGAACACAAAGTGCCGGTACGCGGTGCCACTAATGCCCTGCTCGCGCATCCCCACCACGTTGGTCACGTTCCCCACGCGTTTTGCCATCTTGGCGCCATCGGTGAGCAGGAACTCGCCGTGGCACCAGCAGCGCGCGAACTGCTTGCCGGTGGCCGCTTCGGACTGCGCGATTTCGTCTTCGTGGTGCGGGAAAATCAGATCGATGCCGCCGGCGTGCAGATCGAAGGTTTCGCCGAGGTACTTCATGGCCATCGCCGAGCATTCCAGGTGCCAGCCGGGGCGTCCGCGTCCCCACGGGGAATCCCAGGCGGCGCCGGTGGCTTCATCTTCCGCTTTGGCCGCTTTCCAAAGCGCGAAGTCCTGGGCGTTCTCTTTGGCGTACTCATCCTGCGCCACGCGGGCGCCGGCCCGGATTTCGCGCTTGTCGAGCTGCGAGAGTTTCCCGTAGTCAGGAAAGCGATCGATCGCGAAATACACACTGCCGTCGTCAGCGATGTAGGCCACGCCATTGGCCACGAGACGCTCCACGAGCGCGATCATTTCGGGAATATGTTCGGTGGCCTTGGGATATCGTTCGGCATCCTCGATCCGCAGGTAGCGACGATCCTGATGGAAGAGCGCCGTGAACGGCTCGGTGACCTCGAGAATCGTGCTTCCCGTGGCCGCCGCCTTTCGGATGATCTTGTCATCCACGTCCGTCAGATTCATGACCTGCTCCACTTGCCAGCCGGCCAGCCGAATGGTCCGCCGCAGCAGATCCTCAAAGAGGAACGTGCGAAAGTTGCCCAAATGGGCCGGGTTGTAGACTGTGGGTCCACACGTGTACATGCGCACCGTGTGACCGTCGGCAGGTGCGAACGGCTCGACGCGACGCGTGAGCGTGTTGTACAGGCGGAACTCTGGCATGGGCGCAGGAACGAGGGCGAAACGGGAAGCGGGCGGGCCGAAAGATGGAGATTGGGGGATCCCAAATCGGCGACATGTGTTCAATTTACAAGAGGGAGCCAAGCCTTCGCTCCCCCAACCTTTCTCCCGGACGCTCTCATGACGCTTCGCTCCGATCGACGCCCTTCGCGGTTTCCCATGCTGGTCGGCCTCGTCGGGCTGGCGGCGGTCGTCATGGCTGCCCGTTCGCAGACGCCAGTGCAGCCTCCGGCCGACACGGCCGTCCGGCCGATGGATTCAACCATCGTTGACACGATGGTTCAGGACTCACTGATGGTAGACTCGCTGACCATCGACCGTGAGGTGCAGATGTCGCTCACCACCCAAGCGATCGCGCGGTCGGCCGCCCCCGCCCAGTGGCCGGTAGATCCCGCCACCGGCATGACGCTGGTAAACGGTGAGCCGGTGGTCGGCCGCGTGTTCATCATGGCCAAGGTGGACGGGCTGACGAAGTATGAGAACGTCGCCTCAGTCCTGGCGCCCGAGCCGATGCCGCCGCAGGCGCCGGTGGTCGGCTCGTCCTACGCAGCGCCCCCGCTCGAGGCCACGCGCCGTCACCGCAGCATCATGGTGCAAGCGACGCTGTGGTCATTCGACAACAAGCCGTCGGCCGTTGAGCGTCGTTACTACCGGCCCGCCACGAGCGGTGAGTCGCTGGGGCAACAGTACTGAGCGGCTGGCTCTGCCAACGGAGGTAACCACGGGCGCCTCGTCATCGGGGCGCCCGTGGTGCATCGGCCCGTGCTCGCGGGGATGCTTGGCAGACGCAAATGCTCTGTACACTCCGCTCATGCGAGCAGCTGCAACGTGCCGGCCTCCAGACACCAATGCTGACATTCGCCACGCACCGAGCACGATAGTTCTGCCGCGCCATACGGCGTCACGGGTGGTTCGTGCGCGGCCCTCAAGGCCGCACCCCTCGGCGGCCCCGATGACGCGGTGGTGACGACGATTGCCCCGCCGGCTTCGCGCAATTGCCGGCTCCAGGTCATCCACGCGTCGTGTTCGCCAGGCGCCAGCGGCCCCTCGCGCGTTGCGCGCAGCAGGTAGAGCGCACCGCGCGAAGCAACAACCGGCTTTGCGGAGCCCGAGGCAGCCCTGCTCTGCGCCAATCGCCAACCCATTTCGATCGGCACCACCGCCGCCGCGCGGATCGCCGCCCGCCGGATGCGGAGCGAAGGGTCGGCGCGACGCGACGCCTGCACCACCCGGCGCAAGCCGCGCACCGACCGCCCCTCAAGCGCCGTGAGTAACGCCCACTGCGACGCCGGTTCGCGACTCTGCACCACCACGAGATCGCCGGCCGACACCACCAGTGTCACGTTGTCCAGCAGGCGCACCGCGCACCCGCTATTCGCCGTCCCGGCGCAAAGTTCGGCCCGTGCATCGGCCAAGGCGAGGAGTTCCTGAGACATGATCATGGAAACAATGATCACGTCACGCCGCCCGTGGACTGTCATCCAAATATTGCGCGCTTCATCTTTAGAGCTAAGAGCTAAGAGCTCAGAGCTCAGAGCTCAGAGTTTTTAGCTCTTAGCTCTGAGCTCTTAGCTCTGAGCTCTTCATGAAACCTCCCGATCGCCTCCGCGATCGGTGCCGGATCGAATCGCACCGGATCGGTTGCGGGTAAACCCGTTTCGGCCGTCGCGGCGGCGATCGCGGCACGTGCGGCGGTGTCGTCGAGATCGAATGTGTTGAGGGCCAGCGCAATGACCGGCGAAGGACGCAGTGCGTCCATCGCCTGCTCGTAGAGGCGAATGATGTCGCGGAGCGGTGGAATCGGCACCCACGGATTGCGATGAACCGTGGTGCGGCTGGGCTGCGAGCAGAGCACCATGGCGTGCGGCAGTGCGCCATGCATGAGGCCGAGCGTGACGCCGGAGTACGCGGGATGGATGAGCGAGCCTTGGCCTTCCACAAGCACGATGTCTGCGTCGTGCGCGGCTTCGATGGTCAGCATCTCTGCGGCGCCGGCGATGAAGTCTGCGACGACGGCGTCGACGGCGATCCCGCGCCCCTCGATGAGAATGCCTGTCTGGCCGGTGGCCGCGAAACTCACGCGATGTCCACGATCGCGCACCGCCTGCTGCACTTGTAACTGGGTGGTCATCTTACCGATGTTGCAGTCGGTGCCCACAGTGAGAATGATTGTGGCGTCCACCGTGCGGGCGCGCCCGTACGACACATCGAGATCGGCGGGTGCGCGGCGCAAATCACGAATGGTGGCGCCCGACGCGGCCGCGAGCGCGACAAATTCGGCATCGTCGCCGAGCATTGTGTGCAGACCGCTCCACAGATCGAGGCCCGCACGCAGGGCGTCACACACAATCGTGCGCCATGCGTCCGGAAACTGCCCACCGGCCGGCGCGATTCCGATCAGCAGTGCATTGGGCTGATGCGTCATCCCATCGGCAAACGACGCCACCACCGGCGTGGCCCCACCGAAGCCGATTACGTCCTGCACGCTGCGGCCGGCGGTGCCGCTGTCGAGGACTGCCACTACCTCCTGCGGTGCGTAGCGCAGACACGCGTTCGCGGTCTTCGAAGTGAGCGGACCGAAACTCCCTTCGGCGAGAATCAGAAAGCGGCGTGTGCGAGCCATGTTCGGAAAAGTGGGACGCGGACAGAGACTGTCCGGATGCACGAACGGCGGCCCCGCAACTGGGGCCGCCGTTCGCGTCCGGGATGGATACCGGAATCTAGCGCTGAGTTACGATCTCGGCTGGATATCGCGCAGCTGTTCGATCTCGGCGATGAGGTCAATCTCTGCGGTTTTCGCAGCCTTGGTCGCCGCCGTAGCGGCAGCGATCGCGGCCGCGTCTGGTGCAGCGGCCGTGGCGATGGTGCCTGCCGCCAGCTGTGCCGTCGGTACCGCCGGTACATCGGCGGAACCGGCCGCCAACTGCCGGGATGCCACTGGCGCCGGCGCCGGCAGCACGCCCATGCGCTGCTTGAGCTGCAGCAGCTGCACGTCGGCGCTCACGCCGCCAGACGCCCGTTCGAGCTGCTTGAATTCGCCCGCGAGACGATCGCCGCTGAACTCCTCGTCGATCTCCTGTGCGGCCTGCAGCTGGCGTTCGTTCGTGGTGATTTTCTCTTCCATGCGGTTGAACGCATCGAAGGCGGAGTTGTCGGAGAGGCCGGACATCGTCTGCGAGATACGCGCCTGCGCCTCGGCGCGACGCTGACGGGCGAGGAGCAAGTTCTTTTTGCGCTTCGCTTCTTCGATCTTGTCGTTCAGATCGCGCAGCGACTGCTTGAGCTTCTCCGTCTCCATCCGGTGCACTTCCCACGTGCTGGCGAGCTGCTGGCCATGTTCCAGATGTTCCTGTCCGCGCAACAGGGCCTGCTTCGCCAGATCATCGCGCCCTTCCTGCACGGCGAGCATGGCGCGCTTGTCCCAGTCGTCGGCGAGCTTGAACTCGGAGTCGGCTTGGTCTTTGAGCCGCTTCTCGTCGGCGATCGCGGCGGCCACCTGCTGCTTGGCCTTCGCGAGCTGATTGCGCATGTCGACGATAATCTGATTGAGCATCTTCTCGGGATTTTCGGCCGAGGAGATGAGTTCATTCAGATTCGATTTGATGAGTGTCGAAAGGCGATCGAAAATGCCCATGATTCAGCGGACCTCGCGGAAGGCGGCAAGCTCACGCAGATGGGAGGTGAGCGAGAGCGTCATACTTTCGAACGATGCAAGGAACTCTTCGAAATCGAGATGGGCGAGTTCGAGAGCCTCGGTGAGCACCACCGTGTCGTTGTCGATCCCGTACGATCCGTGGAGCAGATCGGTGGCGTTCAACTCGAGCAGACGCCGCGCGAGCGCGGCGAGCTCGGTGGCATCGGTGGGCAGCGGCATCACCTGCACCCGCAGCAGGACCACGGGCGGATTGTGGGTGATGACGACGTCAAAATCCAGCGCCCCACTCGGTCGAACCACCCAGAGACCGGGTTCCAGTTCGGAGTGGGTGGCGCCGTCGGCACTCAAGCGATCGAGAAATGCCTCGATGTCTTCACGCGTAATCATGTTGGGCTTCCTGTGGGTTCGGAAAGCAGTCCGTACGGCGGCACCCCGGCTTTCGTTTCGACGAGCGTGTCGAATTGTATCGCCACGTTCGTGGGACGGACAGCGTCAATACGGGATCAGGGACAGAAGCCGACGTAGAGCCCCGCCCCTCGTCCTTCGTTTACGAACAGCAGCCGGCCGTCGGGCAGCCAGGTGATGCCCTCGCTGAAGTTCTCCGGGACGCCCTTGAGGGCGCACCGTGCCACGAGCGCCCCGGGACGCCCCATCTTCGCCGATGCGTCGAACACGTACACGTAGCCATAGGTGAGCACGGCCAGCTTCGCCTTGCCCTCCGCATCGAGCGCCGACAGCGCGGCATCGGTCACCCAGCGCGCCGACGACGTGAGATCGGGCACGATCGGCAACGAATCCAGAAACACGGCCACGACCAGCGTATCCGACCGCCACGCGCTCGCCGCGACCCGAGCGAGGCGTACCTGCTGCAGCCTCCCGGTGGAGTCGGGATCAGGCCGCTTGGTCAGAAGCCAGAGCGACGTGTCGGGCGCCACCCACATGGCCTCGATATCCCGCGGGCCGCCCCGATGGGCGATGCGCAGCACGGCGGCCGAGGGCGTGCCTTCATCGCCCGGCGGCGGCTCGGGAATGCGATAGATCTGTACCTCGTCACGCGACGCGCTATTGTCGCCAACATCGGCGATGTACAGACACGAGCCCGTGGCACACGGCCCAAGGGAGAGCGCTTCCCAATCGACGTTACTGACCCCACTGACAGGCACAGTGCCCAACGCCCGCCCGGTTGAGTCGTAAGCAAACAGTTCGGCGCGATTCCCACGGTCGTTCTGCGACCAGTAGACGTTGGGTCGTCGCGTGCCTACCACCGCCCCGGAGGCCTCATCGAGCGCACGATCCGTGAGCGCACCAACCCGTAGAATTCCGCGCACGGCACGCTCGGTGACTTTGACACTATCGGCCGAACCGGCGTCCGGCCGCGCGTCTTGGCACGCGATCAGGCCGACCCCGAGCAGCACCCGGCCCAGCCACGCGGCGGCCCGCCGGGTCACCGGCGCTTGATCTCCACCAACCGCTCACGGGCCAGCCGACGGCCAGTCGGTGTAGCGGCCAAACCACCGCCAGCCGTTTCGCGGTAGCGCACATCCATGGCCGCCCCGATCTCTCCCATGGTGTCGATGACTTCGTCGGCCGGAATGGCAAACTCGATGCCGGCCATCGCCATCTCAATCGCGGCCATCGCGATCGCGGCGCCGGTGGCGTTGCGGAAGACACAGGGAAGCTCGACCAGGCCTCCGAGCGGATCGCACACCAGCCCCAGCGTACCCTGCTGCGCCAGCGCGGTGGCGTGTCCCACCTGCCGGGGTGATCCGCCCAGCATCTCCACCGCAGCACCGGCCGCCATGCCTGCCGCTGCCCCCGTTTCGGCCTGGCAGCCGCCCTCCGCGCCCGACAGGGACGCCCGTTCGGCCACCACGGCACCAATCAGACCGGCCGTGGCCAAAGCATCGATCACGCATTCGTCATCGAGGCCGCGCGCTGCGGCGAGCCCCGTGAGCACGGCCGGCAGCACGCCGGCACCGCCAGCCGTGGGGGCGGCCACGATCACGCCCATGGCCGCGTTCACTTCCTGTACCGCGATGGCCCGTGCGAGCACATCGCGGAAGGGCGTACCGGCCAGTGGGCCAGCCGGCCCCGTGCGCAGTTTGGCGGCATCGCCACCGACCAGCTCCGATGCGGACCGCAGATCACCGACCATGCCGCGCTCCACGGCTTCGCGCATGACCACCAGCGCGCGCCGCAGCGCGTCGCGGATTTCGCTGATTGGTCGTCCCTGATCCTTGGCCTCCGCTTCGAGGGCCACGGTGGCCAGGGTGACGCCACGCGCCTCCGCGTCGCGGATTGCTTCTGCCAGACTTCGATACATCAGACGGTCTCCGTCATGCGCTCACCTTGTCGAGGCGGAATGCCCACTTCACCCAGTCGAGATCGCGAATCGCGTCGCGCACCGACTCATTCGGCTGCTCGTCCACCTCGATCACCATGAAGGCGTCGCCGCCGCGTTCTTTCCGCGACAGCTTGAGCGTAGCGATGTTGCAGTCTGCGTCCGCCAGAATACCCGCGATACGAGCCACTGAGCCCTTCGTGTCTTCCGCCACCAGTACAATGGTGTGCAGGTTGCCCGACACTTGCACGGGATAGCCATCGATTTCGGTGACCATCACGCGGCCGGCGCCGAGCGACGCGCCAACCATCTGCGACGAGCGATCACCGCGTTCAAGGCTGATGCGCACGCTGTTCGGATGTGCCTCATCGCCAAGCGAGGTCTTCTCAAACGTGAAGTCGAGCCCTTCCCGGTCCATGATCTCGAGCGCGATGCGCAAGCGCTCGTCGTCGGGACGGAAGCCCATCAGTCCACCCGCGATGGCCTTGTCCGTGCCGTGCCCCTCGCCGGTGCGGGCAAACGATCCGTGAAGCTCGATCGTGGCGCGCTCCGGTGTGCCGCCCACGAGGCAGCGAGCCTGCAGGCCCAAGCGGCAGGCGCCTGCAGTGTGCGAACTGCTTGGCCCAACCATGACCGGGCCGATAATGTCGAGGAGAGAGACCATGGCGGAATCTACTACCTCCGGCGTCGGCTCACCCGGAATGCCGGGTCAGCAGCGGGCCCAGATACCGCCCCGTGTGGCTCTCGGCCACCTTGGCCACCTGCTCCGGCGTGCCCCGCGCCACGACCGCACCGCCCCCGACACCGCCCTCCGGCCCCATGTCCACGATCCAGTCGGCGGTTTTGATCACATCGAGGTTGTGCTCGATCACGAGCACACTGTTGCCGCGATCAACAAGCTTGTGGAGAACGCCAAGCAGCACGCGCACGTCTTCGAAGTGCAGACCGGTGGTGGGTTCATCCAGGATGTACAGCGTACGCCCTGTATCGCGTTTAGAGAGTTCCGTCGCGAGCTTGACGCGTTGGGCTTCACCACCGGAGAGCGTCGTGGCACTTTGTCCGAGATGGATGTACCCCAGTCCCACGTCACGCAACGTGTCGAGCTTTTGCGCGATGCGCGGTTGGTTCTCGAACACCGTGCATCCTTCTTCCACGGTGAGCTCAAGTACCTCGGCGATGCTCAGACCACGGAATCGGACCTCGAGCGTTTCGCGATTGAAACGCTTGCCCTTGCACACATCACAGGGCACGAACACGTCGGGCAGAAAGTGCATCTCGATCTTCACCAGACCGTCGCCCTGACACGCTTCGCATCGGCCGCCTTTCACGTTGAACGAAAAACGCCCGGGGCCGTAGCCGCGAATTTTCGCTTCGGGAAGCTCCGCGAACAGTTCACGCACGGGAGTGAACACGCCGGTGTACGTGGCCGGGTTAGAGCGCGGGGTGCGTCCAATGGGACTCTGATCGATATCGATGATCTTGTCGAGATGCTCCAGCCCCGTGATGCGATCGTGCGCACCGGGAATCACGCGGGCGCGGAAGAAATGTCGCGATAACGCGCGCTGCAGAATGTCCGTCACCAGCGTGGACTTGCCAGAGCCTGACACACCGGTGACCGTGACAAACAAACCGAGCGGAAACTCCGCCGTGACATCGCGCAAGTTGTGCGCACGCGCTCCGTGCACACGGAGCATACGCTCAGGGTTTACCGGGCGACGGGTCAGTGGCACCTCCACGCGGCGCGTGCCCTTGAGATACGCGCCAGTGATTGAACCCGGCGTATTGATGACCTCCTGCACCGAGCCTTCAGCAATCACCTGCCCGCCGTGCTTGCCCGCGCCCGGCCCAAGGTCGATCAGGTAATCCGCGTCCAGAATCGTCTCTTCGTCGTGCTCCACCACGATCACGGTGTTGCCGAGATCGCGCAGCTGTTTCAGCGTGGTGAGCAAACGTCCGTTGTCGCGTTGGTGCAAGCCGATGCTTGGCTCGTCGAGGATATACAGCACCCCCACCAGGCGGGAGCCGATCTGCGTGGCCAGTCGGATGCGTTGCGCTTCGCCACCCGACAGCGACTCGGCGCTGCGGTTGAGCGTGAGATACTCAAGTCCGACATCCACGAGGAATCGCAAGCGCTCGCGAACTTCCTTGAGGATCGGTCCGGCGATCCCGGGATCGAGCCCCGCATGCCCCGCCGAGCGGACGGGCACACTTTCAAAAAAGACGAGGGCATCGGTGAGGCTGAGATCGACGACCTGTCCGATGTTGCGGCCATGAACGGTGACACCAAGCGATGCGGGGCGCAGGCGCTGTCCCCCGCAGCTCGGGCACGGTGCCGCCACCATGTAGGCGTCCAGTTCCAGGCGCACCCCGTCGCTGCTGCTTTCATCGTAGCGCCGTTGTATCTGCGAGATGATCCCTTCCCACGTGCTCGCGACCTCGGTCTTTGTGGCACTCTTAGCTGTGGTTTTAGCCGCCGCACCGCGTGCGGCTTTTTTGACGCCAGTACGCGCTCGGGCCGGCCTGTTCCCGACTCCGTACAGCAACTGTTGCCGCACCGCGACCGGCAGGTTGCCCCACGGCGTACTGAGTGTGAAGCCCAGCTCCTTCGCGAGCCCAGGCAGAATCACTTTACGCATGTAGCCATCGGGCTCGCCCCACGGCAACACGACGCCCTCTAAAATGGAGATGCTTGGATCGCCGAGGAGCAACTCTTCACTCACGCTGCGGGTAGTGCCCAGACCGCTGCAGCTTTCGCAGGCGCCAAATGGTGAATTGAACGAAAAGTGGCGGGGCTCGAGTTCGGGCATCGAGATCCCGCAGGTGGCGCAGCCGTATCGCTCGGAGAACATCTCCATGACCGGTTCGGCACCGTCATAGCGCACTACTTCCGCCAATCCTTCGGCGAGCCGCAGCGCCGTCTCCACCGAATCGGTAATACGCCCACGGTCTTCGGTGCGCACCACGAGCCGGTCCACCACGACCGAAACGGAGTGATTGAGCCGCCGGTTGAGCTTTGGTGGGTCGGCCAACTCGATGAGCTCTCCATCTACGACAGCACGCACAAATCCTTGCTTGCGAGCGTTCTCGAACAGCTCCCGGAACTCACCCTTGCGCTCCTGCACCAACGGCGCGCGGATCTCGAGGCGCGTGCCCTCGGGCCAGGCCAGCACCATCTCCGCGATCTGCGTGGGACTCTGCCGCTGCACAGCTCGTGCACAATTCGGACAGTGGGGAATACCAGTGCGCGCGTACAGCAGGCGCAGGTAGTCATACACTTCCGTGACCGTGCCCACCGTGGAGCGCGGATTGTGCCCCGCCGTCTTCTGCTCGATAGAGATGGCCGGCGACAACCCCTCGATGGCGTCGACGTCGGGCTTCTCCATCAGTCCAAGAAACTGCCGCGCGTAGGCCGAGAGCGACTCGACATAGCGTCGCTGGCCTTCGGCATAAATCGTATCGAAGGCAAGCGACGATTTTCCGGAGCCGGAAAGCCCAGTGATCACCGTCAGCTTATCGCGCGGAATCGTGACGCTGATGTTCCGCAGATTGTGCTCTCGGGCACCGCGCACGATCAGCGCGTCGGCGTGCCGGATGGGCGACGGCGGGATCAACGCGGCGAGCGGCGCTGTGACTGCCACCTCGACCGGTCCGGGAGCGGCGATTTTGGCGGCTTTGGTAGTGCGGGCGGCGGGCGCTTTCTTGGGGGGCATAGTCAGGCAAGCTGTGAAATGCAGGGTGTTGAAACAACCCCAGACTTGGGGCTTTCGTGCCTGCGGCCCGCCCGGTGGGTTTGGTACAGTTCGTCACCAGGCTGGCCCAGGTTGCTCGTGCACGTTACGGGAGGCCCACACTGGCTCGTCAGGAGGGCATGATTGAGATCGCGTCCCTCTGCAAGCGCTACGGCACCTTCACGGCCGTCCGCTCTCTCGACCTCGTGGTCCCCAGTGGGGAACTCTTCGGCTTCCTCGGCCCAAACGGCGCCGGCAAGACGACCACGATGCGCATGATTGCCGGCATCCTGCAGCCCACCGCAGGTTCAGTGCGCATCGCCGGCCATGATCTCAAACAGGACCCGCTCGCCGCCAAGCGTGCGCTCGGGTTCATCCCCGACCGGCCGTTTATCTACGAAAAGCTCACCGGCATGGAGTTTCTTCGCTTCAGTGCGGGGCTCTACGGAGAAGCAGGGGTCGATGTCGATCGCCGCGGCCATGAACTCCTGGCGCTGTTCGACCTCGAGCCGTGGCGCGACGAACTGGTGGAGAGCTACAGCCACGGCATGCGACAGAAGCTGATCATCGCCAGCGCTTTTGTGCATCGTCCGGCCGTGATCGTGGTGGACGAGCCGATGGTGGGGCTCGACCCGAAATCCTCGCGTATTCTCAAGGATCTGTTCCGCGAGTACACGCGCCGTGGGCACACCGTCATGATGTCCACGCATACACTGGAGCACGCCGAGGGCATGTGTGATCGTATTGGTATCATGCAGCGGGGTGAGCTGGTGGCCTGCGGCACGATGCACGACCTGCGGCGCAGCAGCGGCGAAGATGATGCACTGGAAGACATCTTTCTACGACTGACGGGCGACAACGTGGCGCGCAAATTGGTGGATGTGCTCGATGCCTGATGGTACGCTGGCGTCGACCACCACGTGGCAGTTGCTGCGACCCAAGTGGCAGATGGCATGCCACCGGGCGCGGCATCACCAAGCGGGAGACATCCGTCGCCTTCTGCTGGTGGGCGTGCTGGGCCTGCTCTTCTGGGCGGCGGCGTTTGCGATCTCGCTCAAGCTGCTCCGCTATTTCCGGAGCGCCGAGGACATCGGTGCATTGCTGTCGGCCAAGCTGCTTTCAATGATCCTGTTGTCCTTCGGGTCGATCCTGCTGCTCTCGAACACGATTGCGGCATTGTCGAATTTTTTTCTGGCGCGTGATCTCGACCAGCTCGCGGCCGCACCGATTCGTGGGGGCGCACTGTATCGCGCCCGCTTGGCGGAAACTGCACTGCACTCGAGCTGGATGGTGGCGCTGCTGCTGGTACCACTGATTGCAGCGTACGGCGTGGCGTACGCCACAGGACCAGCGTTCACGCTCTTCGCGATCGGTGTGGTACTCCCCTTTCTGCTCATTCCCGCCGCCGTAGGATCGGGGCTCACGTTGCTGTTGGTGAACATCTTTCCGGCTCGGCGCACTCGCGATCTGCTGAGTGTCATCACCGCGCTGGCCGTGGCTGGGCTGGTGCTGTTGTTCCGGGCGGCGCGACCGGAGCAGCTGGCACGTCCTGAAGGGTTCCAGGACTTCATGCAGTTCATCGCGGCACTCGATGCGCCGTCGTCGCCATGGCTGCCCAGTGAGTGGGTGGCCGAGTCGATCGTGGGTTTTTTGCAGGGAGTCGCCGTGTGGCAGCCGCTGCTGCGGCTGTGGGCCGTGGCGCTGGTGCTCACGGGCCTCGGACAGTGGTTGCATACCCGCGGCTGGCGACGCGCTTTCAGTTTGGCGCAAGAGGGAGCGAACCAGCGCGGTACCGCGACGTCGGCGCGTCCTTGGTTGGATCGGGCGCTCCGCAAACTGGGTCCGCTGCGCCGTGAGTTGGTACTGAAGGAACTGCGAGTCTTTTCGCGCGACAGTACCCAGTGGTCGCAGCTGGTGATGCTTGGCGTGCTGCTGGTGGTATACGTGGCGAATGTGCGGTATCTGCCGCTTTCAGGAGCGGGGCTCACGACGCTGCTGCGGAATCTGATTCCGTTCCTCAACCTTGCATTGGCAGGCTTCGTTCTGGCCTCGATCGCGGCACGCTTTGTATTCCCCAGCGTCAGCCTGGAGGGACGTGCGCTCTGGCTGCTGCAATCGAGTCCGCTGCCGATGCGGGAGCTGCTCTGGGCGAAGTTCTGGGTGGGGGCGATCCCGTTGCTGGTGCTCGCCTTGCTGCTGGTGGGTGCGACCAATCTATTGCTCGGGGTAACGCCCTTCGTGCACGCAGTCTCACTGGCGGCGATTGTAGGGCTCGTGTTTCCGCTCACCGCGCTTGCACTGAGCTACGGCACGTTCTACCCTCGCTTCGACTCCGAGAACGCGGCACAGATCCCCACGTCGTTTGGCGGCCTGCTGTTCATGATGTCCGCAATCGTACTGATCGGACTTGTGGCGTACCTCACCGGGCGTCCGGCGGCGCGGTTCGTCGTGGCCGAGCACTTCGGGCGTGTGCAGACCCCATCCGAACTGCTGCTGCCGTTTGCGATAGCGGTCACGCTGTGTCTGACCGCCACGGTTGCGCCGTTGATGATGGCGCGACGTCGGCTTGAGGGGTTGGAGCGAGACTGAGACGCAGTCGTGGCATGCGGGCGCGCACGTCGCGGGCGCGCACGCCGCGAGGGCCGAGCGCGCGTCGGAATCCCCGCTATTAGCTTGCCCGCCATGTCACCCGCACAGCAGCCCGAAACAGGGAAGTCGAAAAGGCGGGCACCAGGGAAAGCGAAAGTGAACCCCAAGGTGCCCACGAATCCGGTCATCCTTCGCCACGACGACGCGACGGTATTCCGGCGTCGTCTCCACGCCTGGTTCAAGCAACATCGCCGGGATCTGCCGTGGCGACATACGCGCGACCCGTATCGCATCCTCATTTCCGAGCTGATGCTGCAGCAGACGCAAGTGTCGCGGGTGCTCGATTTTTACCGGCGATTCCTCGAGCGTTTTCCTGATCTCCCCACACTCGCCGAGGCGAAACCGCGCCGGGTGATGGAGGCGTGGGAGGGGCTGGGCTATTACGCGCGCGCGCGGAATTTGCACGCGCTGGCGCGCGAGGTGACGACGACGCGCGATGGCGTGATCCCCAGTGAGCCGGCCCTTCTGCGCGAACTCCCTGGCGTCGGCGCGTACACGGCGGGCGCGGTCGCGTCGTTTGCCTATGAAAAGCGCGCCGCGCTGGTGGATACCAACGTAGCACGCGTGTTGCAGCGGGTATTCGCGCCGCATCTGAATCCCAAATCGGGCGCGGGGCTCGCGCGCCTCTGGCATGTTGCCGAACAATTGCTCCCGCGGACGGGCAAGGTCACGTGGACGCACAACCAAGCGCTGATGGAATTAGGCGCTTTGGTATGCACGGCCCGCGCGCCCAAGTGCCCGGTGTGTCCAGTGCACCGTGGGTGCGCGACGATCGCCGCCACGGGCGCTGCCGATAGGCGCAAACCCGAGCGGATCACCAAGCGACCCGCTCGGTGAGGCGTTATGCGGCGGCCAACTCGTCGCCGCAGCCGCTGCAGAAACGCGAGCCCACCAGATCGATGCTCGTTCCGCACGACGCACAGGCACCGGGCAGGTAGCGTCCGCAGCTCGAGCAGTAAGTCGCGTCGGGCTCAGGGCGCGGCCCGCACACCCCACACGAGCGCTGATTGGCCTGCGCACGGCGAATCGCGGCTTCTACGGGATCGAAGACGAGCGTCTCTGCGGTAACCAGTGCCACAGCGGCGTGTGGTGCGGCGGCGGCTTCCTCGGCGATGACAGCGGCGGCATCGGCGGCGCGGAATTCATCGAGGGCCGCCCGAGTGTACCGCTGTTTCAGATCGGCGTAGTCGTTGTCGGAGAGCTTGCCGGTTTCCCGATCGAATTCGATCTCGCGTAATGCGGCCACGGCGCTGTTCGCCTCAGGCTCCGCTGCCACCCGGCGGTTGGCGGTCGGCTTCGGGTCGGAGCCTTTGCGCTCATCAACCTCACCGTCTGCGAGCA
>Ga0105045_10002282_pt1 | contig 16133 bp, 17 predicted proteins | sample MAT02_FD_78089 | JGI IMG/M metagenome (GOLD analysis project Ga0105045, IMG submission 78089) | Freshwater microbial communities from Lake Fryxell liftoff mats and glacier meltwater in Antarctica - MAT-02 (megahit assembly) | ecosystem: Environmental > Aquatic > Freshwater > Ice > Liftoff...
AATCCTCTCTGAAACTTCACCCATATTACCGCCACTTATCCGCCAACGCTATTCCAAAATCTCCCCATTATGGTACCGATTTATTCGCTACTTGATACATCTCATGGAACGAATCAAAAACAATATCCATAATGGATGAAGTGTAGCGGAGGTGGTAAAACGGGGGAGAGTGGTTTTCGTTCCGCGAACATAATATTGTCTGCGGATGAACCATTCCGACAAGCTGCCCTTTTCCGTTCGTTGGCACAGGCGGCTGCGCAGGCTGTTGTGGATCCTTCTTCTCGTCGGCCTCCTCGCTGCGCTGTGGATTATCAATCGCCCGCCTCAACACGCCGGCACCATCCTTTTCACCAGCGACGGCGACAGTTTCACCCTGGCATTGGATGGCGCGCGCCAATCTGTCCGCCTGCTCGGCATTGACGCCCCCGAACTGGCGCAAAACTGTCAGGACTCGCGCGGCGAGCCATGGCGCTGCGGCCTCGGCGCGCGCGACGCACTCACCACGCTCGCCCCGCGCGGGACAGCGTTAACCTGCCGCAGCCCAGGCAACGACCGGTTTGACCGCGCCGTGTCGCGCTGCACCCTTGCCGATGGCCGCGATCTGGCCGCTGAACTAATCGCGGGCGGCTGGGCCATCGCAACAACCGAAGATTATCTGATCGAGGAAGGCCGCGCTCGCGGCCGCCGCGCCGCGATCTGGCAGGGCAATTTCATCACCCCCGCTGAATGGCGCGCCGCCAACCCGCGGCACAGTTTGCTCATTCCCCCGCCATCGTAAGCACCAGCTTCCATTCCATCGGTTTGACCCGCCCAACCGACAGCCGCCCCAGCCGGACCAGGTCCATATCGGCCAGCTTCGGCTCGGCCTTCATCGCTGCCAGCCCCACGCCGCGCGGCAACGGGCGCAGCGGCGCAACGCGCACCACGACCCACGGCGCACCCTCCTCCGCCGTCGGATCGGGAAACGCCGTCTCGGTGATGGTCATCACCCCCACGCATTCCTTGCCGATATTGCTGTGGTAAAACAGCGCTTCGTCGCCGACGCGCATCGCCTTCATATTCAGCTTGGCGCTATGATTGCGCACGCCGTCCCACATCCCCGTGCCATCGCGCACCAGATCATCCCAGCTATAGACATCGGGTTCGGACTTCATCAGCCAATATTGCTTGCTCATGCGCGCGGCATAGCGGGGGAGTGTGGCAGTGGAAAGGAGGCACTTTTCGCTGGGGCGCTGAGCGACTAAAGCAGCATCAATGACCAACACTCGGTCATTGCGCGCGGAGCCAAGCAATCCAGAGCTTGCACAAACCGTCCTGGATTGCTTCGCTCTGCTCGCGATAACAAAAATGGAACCAAACCCATGCCCGCCCAAGTCCCGATGATCTCGCTAAACCAGTCCGACGCGGATTTCGCCGCCGCCTTCGGTGCCTCCTTCGAACGCTTTGGCTTTGCGATGGTCAGCGATCATGACATCGACATGGCGCTGATCGACGATGCCTGGGCCAAGGCGCAGGCCTTCTTCGCGCTGCCCGAAGCCGCCAAGCGCGCCTACCAAATCCCCGGCATCGGCGGCGCACGCGGCTACACCCCCTTCGGCACCGAAATTGCCAAAGGCGCGAGCGAGGTGGATTTGAAAGAATTCTGGCACGTCGGCCGCGATCTGCCCGCCGGCCACCCGCTGGCTGCGCAGCAACCGAACAATGTCTGGCCAGCCGAGGTCGACAGTTTCCGCACGACGTTCGAAACCCTCTACGCCGAATTCGACCGCCTTGGCGCGCGGCTCCTCTGCGGCATCGCCCGCTATCTGAATCTCAGCCCCGACTGGTTCGACGCCACTGTGCAGGATGGGAACAGCGTGATGCGCCTGCTCCACTATCCCCCCGTCACCGGCCCCGCCAAGGGCATCCGCGCCGAAGCGCATGAGGATATCAACACCATCACCCTGCTGCTGGGAGCCGAGGAAGCAGGACTCGAAATCCTGGACAAGGACGGCAGCTGGCTCCCGGTCGCCCCGCCGCCGGGGGCGCTGGCGGTCAATGTCGGCGACATGCTGCAACGCCTGACCAACCACAAACTCCCCAGCACCACCCACCGCGTCCGCAACCCCGACGCGGGCAGGGCCAGCGTCGCGCGCTATTCCATGCCCTTCTTCCTGCATTTCCGCTCAGACTATCGGATCGAGACTTTGCCGGAGTGCGTGGATGCGCAGCACCCCGACCGTTATCCTGTGCCGATCACCGCCGATGATTATTTGCAAGCACGGCTGCGCGAGATTGGGTTGGTGAAGTAAACCCCCGTCGCCCCGTGCTTGACAGGGTGCTTGGGTTTGGTTTTACTTTTCCTCCGCACCCCAAAACGCAAACACCGCCGCCTGCTGCTCGCGGATAAACCGCGCCGCGCCTGCGCCCTCCCACGGGCCGGTATAGCCCGCCAGCAGCGCGGTGCCGCCGACCCACCAGCCCTGCCCCGGCAGACCATCGCTTTCGCGCACGACCAGCACCGCCAGATCGGGCTCGCCATCCGCCGCGCACAGTTCGTCAACACGCATCAGCGTGCGGCACAGGCTGCGCATCTTGGGCCGGGTAAAGCGGAACCCCAGTTCGCCCAGCAACTCGGTATAACTCACCGCGCGTCCCGCGCGGGCAGCGTCGGTCAGATACGCGCGAATCCGCGCCGCATCGCCCAGCGCCGCGGCATCGGCGGGCGCGGGCGGATCGACATCAAGGCCGCCGTCAATCGCCATGATGTCTCAACCCCGCTTCGGCGGCCACGGGAAAAATCCCGACGTCCGGGCCACGTAGTTCAGATACTCGGGCCGCGATTTGCGCAGCCCTTTTTCCAAGAGCGCCTTGCCCGACCACCGCGTCAACGTAAAAGTCAGAAACACTGGCCCGATCAGGCTGGCCAGCGCCACCCACAGCCCTGCGTCCGCCGCGATCAGCCAGATGCCCCACCAGGTCGCGGCATCGCCGAAATAATTGGGATGCCGCGTATAGCGCCACAGTCCGGTGTCGAGCACCTTGCCCTTGTTCGCGGGATCGGCACGAAATGCCTTCAACTGCGCATCGCCAATCGTTTCAAACGCGATACCGATCAGGGCAATCACCGCGCCTGCAATCGCCAGCGCGCCAATCGTCCCACCATCGCTGGCCGAGGCGAATACCCCCAGCTGCGCGGGCAGACAGGTGATGAACAGCAAGGGCATTTGCAACAGGAACACCACCTGCAATGCGGTGCGATCCCAGCTCCACCCGTTGCGCTCCATCGGACCGCCGATGATCTTGATGTAACGCGGGTCTTCGCCATGCGCGCGCCACCGCACATACAGGTGCCCCGACAGCCGCACCCCCCACAACGTCGTTAGCGCCAGGATCAGCGCCCCGCGCTGTCCCCCGGTGCCAACTTGCAGCGCTGTCCCCCACGCCAGCAGCACCATGCCGAACGCCCAGAAAGCATCGATGAAACTCGCATCGCGAATGGCACAGGCATAGCGCCACAGGATCAGGATGACGGCAAGCAAACCTAACAGATTGATGGCGAGAAGGACGAGGATATCGATCATAATCTTGCCTCCGCCACAGCGTCATGCCCGCACCGGCGGGGTTCCATCTGTGGCCCTTGGATCAACGAGCAATGGCCGCTCCTCCTGCGGTACAGGGTAAGGGCTTCCCGCCTGCGCGCGGATGACGAGGGGACCGAGACGAACCTCACGCCTCATTCCCAACAATATCGTTAATCGACTGCACCGCGCGTTCGGGAAATTTGGGAACACAACCGATGTATGTTTCGAACACCTTTGTCATGTCGGCCCGAAAATCACCGGTCGGCCAGATCAGCGGCCCCAGTCCGCCCGTCTTGCGGCTATAATCCATAAATCCCATCACCATCGGCACTTTGGCCGCAACCGCGATGTGATAGAAACCAGTGCGCCATTTCTTGGTCTTGCTGCGCGTTCCTTCCGGCGCGATGGTCAGGATGAATTCTTTGCGGCGAGCGAATTCATCGACCATCGCCTGAACATAATTACGCGACCCGCTGCGATCGACCGGAATGCCGCCAACCTGCCGCATGAAAGCGCTCAACGGCCAGCGGAACAGCGACAATTTGCCCATGAAATGCGGACGAAGCGCCAGTTCTTCGGTCAGCCCAATGAAGTATACAAAATCCCAGTTGCTGGTGTGCGGCGCGGCGATCAGCACGAATTTACGCGGTTCGGGAACGACTCCTTCGGCCTTCCAGCCCCGCAACCGGTAAAATTGCAACAGCCCTCGCCGGATCGTTCGAGCAAGCAGCCCGGGTCGTTCGTCTTCGTCATTTATCAAGCATTCTCTCCCTCAGCATCCGGCTAGCGGTGCCGCGCGGCAAGCGCAAGCCGTGCGGCGCAATGTTCATCCTTTGCCAAGCTCCCCGCTGCTTGCTATCGGCGCGCCAGCATGACTGACACAACGCCGCCCGGCGCCCTTCCCCAACCCGTTGCAACGCCGTTCGACACCGCGCTGTCCGAACGCTACCTCGTCTATGCGTTGTCGACGATTACGGCGCGCTCGCTGCCCGATCTGCGCGATGGCCTGAAACCTGTGCACCGCCGCTTGCTGTGGGCCATGCGCGCGCTGCGGCTGGACCCGTCACAGGGTTACAAGAAATCGGCCCGTGTCGTGGGCGACGTTATCGGCAAGTTTCACCCGCACGGCGACACCGCCGTTTATGACGCGATGGTCCGCCTCGCGCAGGATTTTTCGCTGCGCTATCCGCTGGTCGATGGCCAGGGCAATTTCGGCAATATCGATGGCGATAACGCTGCGGCCTATCGCTATACCGAAACGCGGCTAACGCGCGTCGCCATCGACCTGATGGCGGGCCTCGACGAAGGCACGGTTGATTTCAAACCCACTTATAATGGTGAGGATGAAGAACCAGAGATCATGCCCGGCCTGTTCCCCAATCTGCTCGCCAATGGCGCGACCGGCATTGCGGTGGGCATGGCGACCAACATCCCGCCGCATAATGCCGCCGAGATAATGGGCGCCGCACTGACGCTGATTGACCAGCCCGATGCCACGCTCGACCAGCTGCTGGAATATGTGCAAGGCCCGGATTTCCCGACTGGCGGCCTGGTTGTCGATAGCCATGATACGATCCGCAACGCGTATCAAACCGGACGCGGCGGCTTTCGGGTCCGCGCGCGTTTCTCGCTCGGCATGAACGCCGACGGCGCGTGGGAAGACAGTGGCATCGAAAAACTCGCCGGGGGCACCTGGCAGTTGATCGTTAGCGAAATCCCGTATGGCGTTGCCAAGGGCAAGCTGATCGAACAGATCGCCCAGCTGATTACAGACAAAAAACTGCCGATTCTTGAGGATGTCCGGGACGAATCCGATGCGGTCGTCCGCATCGTCCTTGAACCCAAAAGCCGCAATGTCGATCCGGATATTCTAAAAGAAAGCCTGTACCGCCTCACCGACCTCGAAAGCCGCTTTGCGCTTAACCTTAACGTGCTCGACGCCGACCGCGCACCGCGCGTCATGGGGCTGCACGAACTGCTGACAGAGTGGCTAAAACATCAGACCATCGTGATTGTTCGCCGCGCCCAGCACCGCATTGCCAAGATTGACGACCGGCTTGAACTGGTCGCAGGCTATCTTGTCACTTTCCTGAACCTTGACCGGATCATCGAAATTATCCGGACCGAGGATGAACCCAAAGCGGTGATGATCGCAGAATTCACCCTGACCGACCGTCAGGCAGAGGCGATCCTCAACATGCGGCTGCGCTCGTTGCGTAAGCTTGAGGAAATGGAACTGAAGCGCGAACAGGATGGCCTGGCCGCCGAACGCGAAGAGCTGGTCAAACTGGTCGAAAGCCCCGCCCGCCAGCGTGCCCGGCTGAAGAAAGACCTTACTGCCCTGCGCGTGGTATATGGCCTTGAGACACGTCTCGGCGCGCGTCGCACCACGATTGCACAGGCTGCACCAGCGCGGGACATTCCGCTCGATGCGATGATCGAAAAGGAACCGGTGACCGTCATCTTGTCCAAACGCGGCTGGATCCGGGCCCAGCGCGGCCATGTGCCCGCTGACCAGTGGGCCGAATTTAAGTTCAAGGACGGTGACGAACTTGCTTTCGCTGCCCACGCCCAAACCACGGAAAAACTGCTCCTCGCGGTCAGTGACGGGCGTTTCTATACGCTGGGCGCCGACAAGCTGCCCGGCGGCCGCGGCTTTGGCGAACCGATACGGCTGATGGTCGATATCGACAGCGATGCCACTGTCGCCGCTTTGCTTACCGCCACTGCTGGCCTGCGCCTGCTGGTCGCCCAAAGCAGCGGCCATGGCTTTATTGTGGAGGCACAGGACGTCATCGCCGAAACCCGTAAGGGACGCGGCGTGGTCAACCTCCGCCCCAAATCGCGGCTCGCCGTCATCCGTCCGCTTGGCGCCGACCACGACAGCATCGCCGTCGTTGGCGATAATCGCAAACTGGTTGTCTTCCCGATCAGCGAGGTCGCCGTAATGGCACGCGGCCAAGGCGTAATGCTGCAACGCTACCGCGACGGTGGCCTGTCCGATGCCACCAGTTTCACGCTCGCCGATGGGCTCAGCTGGGCCATGGGCGGCGAAAGCGGCCGGACTCGCACAGAAACCGACATGACCCCCTGGCGGGTCGCGCGCGGCGCGGCGGGGCGGATGCCGCCAACCGGCTTTCCGCGGAACAACCGCTTCGAATAATTACCTACGCGGTTTTTATCGGTTCGGTCATAATGGTTTCCTGAACGTAAATTGCTTCTTTACGTTTTTCCAATAGCCCACAGGAAATGGTACGGTCGCAAACACATACTGATATTGGTGTTCAAACGGACGAACAATCGGGCGCTGCCCTGTTGGCGCAGGCGTGGCTGGCGGCCATGCCGATCGCGGCCGCGCTGGTGCGACCACTGGTGCGCGGCCAGTTTCTTCTCCATGCCAGCAACTACCTGTTCGAACAATTACGACTGTCACCAACCGGCTTTGAAATTCCGACGGAACTGACCCGGCTCATTGCGGCGGCGGCTGTTGGTGATGGTGCCGATTGCGAAACGACCTGCACCCTTGGCTACGGCGTGGCCAGCCGGTCATATCGCGCCAGCATGGCACCAATTGGGGATAACGCAGCGGCCGCTCCGCTCTACCTGCTCTCGCTGGTTGATCGCACACAGGAAGTGCGTACCGAACGCAATCTGCGCCGCGAACTGGTGTCCGACAGTTTGACCGGCCTGCCCAATCGCGCTGGGCTGGAGGAGGCGCTCGAATCGCGCAACGCTGCTGGCGACAACACAGGTAACTTTGCGCTACTGCTGCTCGATCTGTCGCGTTTCAGCCGTATCAACGAACATATTGGTCCAATGGCCGGCGATGAATTGCTCATCACCGTCGCGCGCCGCCTGAAATCGAGCCTGCGTAGCGACGATATTCTCGCGCGAACCGGCGGCGATGAATTCGCTGTCGCCACGCGCATCGCGGTCGGCAAAATCAATGTCCGCGAAATCTCTCGCCGCATCCGGGGCGCGTTCGACCATCCTTTTCGGATCGGTGAACTCAAGGTCAGCATAGACTGCGCCGTTGGCTGCACCATCCAGGCCGCCGCAAACCTTGATGTTGCCAACCTGCTGCGCCACGCGCAGATCGCGCTGAAGCGCGGCAAACAGACCGACCGGATAGAGATTTACGAGCCCGAAGCAGCATTCCTGTCCAACAACCGGTTTACCCTCGAAACCGAACTGCGCCGCGCAATCGAAGCGGACGACCTGCAACTCGCCTTTCAGCCGCTGATCGAACTCGCGACGGGCCGGGTCTCGGGGTTTGAAGCGCTCGCGCGGTGGCAGCGCGCCAATGGCCAGATGACTACGCCAGCGGAATTTATTCCGATTGCCGAGGATTCCGGGCTGATCGTACCGCTTGGCCAATGGGTCATTCAGGCGGCGGCGCGCACCCTGGCGGACTGGGACCGCGACAATGATGGCGCGATTATCCCGGCCTATATCGCGGTCAACGTGTCGGCGATCCAGCTCGCCCGCGATGATGTCGCCGCCATTGTTCGCCAATCGCTCACCGACCAAAAGATCAGCGCCGACCGTCTGATGATCGAACTCACCGAAAGCGCCATTATCGGCGACCCCGACGTTGCCCTGTCGGTGCTGCGCGAACTTAAATCGCTTGGTGCGCGTATTGCAATGGACGATTTCGGTACCGGCTATTCAAACCTCGCCTATTTGCAGGAACTGCCGCTTGACATGCTCAAGATCGACCGCAGCTTTGTTGAACGCATGACGCATGACAAAGACAAGGCCGCCATCGTCCGCACTATTCAAAGCCTTGCCGAAACGATGGAGATGCAGACCACGGCAGAGGGCGTCGAGACTGCCGAACAAGCCGCCGCGCTCGCCGCCATCGGTTGCAACTATGGCCAGGGCTATTTCTTTGCGCGGCCTATGCAGCCGCTGGACGCCCTGAATTATTGGCGGAATTCGGCCAAGGCCTGATCGACCAGTGTGTCCAGCACTGCGCCATCCGGAAAATCTTCGTTAACCCAGCGATCCTCAATCTGCCGAAGCAACCGGGCGACATCAGGCCCCGCATCGATTCCCCGCGCGACCAGCATCCCGCCCTTGATCGGAAAGCGCGGCGTGACCCAACCGGTCAACGCGCGATCCACATCGGCAATATCCATGTCAGTGCCGCCCAGCAGCCAACAGTCGCGCGCGGTGGCAATGTCCGTGCGATAGGCCAGATGCCGCGCGGGCATCGCCAGCCCTGCCTCCCCCATACGCGCCAGCGTGCCAAGCCGTTCGCGCATCCGCCTGGACAGGCGCAACCGGGCCGCCGCCGTTTCTGCCGTATCCGGCGATGGCAGCAATGCCGCCATGCGCCGCACCGCTTCCGGATGTGCCCCGATAATGGTTTCATTTGCCAGTAACTTTGCGAGCCGGTCCGGCGCGCGCGCATCCGCCTCTGGCAAAATTTCTGCCAGAACTTCATCCGCCGCCATTTGCCGGACCGCGTCAAACGGGGTGGCCAGCGCCAGCAGTTTCATCAACTCATCCGCCACGCGTTCGCGCGACAGGGCGCGCAGCGTGTGGCGCGCGGCGACCACGGCGGCATGGCTCGCCGCATCCAATGCGCCGCGTCCGAACCGCGCGGCAAAACGATAATACCGCATAATCCGCAGATGATCCTCGGCGATGCGCTGCGCCGGATCACCAATAAAGCGAACGATGCCTGCCGCCAGATCATCCAACCCGCCAAACCAGTCGAAAACTTCGCCGCTCGCCGGGTCGGCGTACAGCGCGTTAAAGGTAAAATCGCGCCGCGCGGCATCTGCGCGCCAATCCTCGGCAAAGGCCACCGTGGCGCGTCGCCCGTCGGTCGCCATATCGCGGCGCAGCGTGGTAACTTCATAGGGCCGCCCATCGCTCACCGCTGTCACTGTGCCGTGGGCGATTCCTGTCGGCACCGCCTTGATCCCCGCATGCGCCAGCCGCGCAAGCACTTCCTCCGGCAGCACTGGGGTGGCAATATCGACATCGGCCACAGCCAGCCCCAGCATGGTGTCGCGCACGGCTCCGCCAACAAAGCGTGCCGCCCCGCCATCATCGCTCAGCACATCGATCAGCCGCACCAGCCCTGGCCGCATCCGCCATTCGGCATCGGGCAGCACCATCACGCGCGCCATCCCTTTGGCAAACGCTGCGCCAGATTGACGATGATCCCCGCCGTGACCCCCCAGATACGCCGCTCGTTCCACATCATGTCATAATAGCTGCGCAGCCGCCCCTGCCAATGCGCCTGATGAAAACTGTAGTTGCCGGGATCGAACAGATGGTCAAATGGCACTTCAAACCACGCCTCAACCTCGTTCGGATCGGGGTCAAAAGCCAGGTCGGGGGGAATGACCACCACGACCGGCGTAATCCGGTATCCGCTGCCCGAATGATAGGGATCGCCCACACCCGCCACATCCACATCGCGCGGGTTCAGCCCAATTTCTTCCTGCGCCTCACGCAGCGCTGCGGCCACAAGATCGACATCGTGCGGCTCAATCTTGCCGCCGGGGAATGCAACCTGCCCGGCATGGCTGCGCAGCCATTGTGGCCGCTGGGTCAATATCACGCCTGGCTCCCGACGGTTGGTTACGGCGATCAGCACCGCTGCATCACGCAATGTGTCGTGGTCGCTGGGCCGATCATCGTCATGGATGTCGCCATCCAACCCTGCAAGAGCACCGCGCAGTTGCTCGGCCAGCGTCATGCGGCCAGCACAAATCGGCAACCACCCGACCATATCACCGGCGGCTCGCACCCCTCGGCCAGGGCCAGCTCGACGATCTCATAATACAGGCTGCGCGACACCCGCGCCTCCAACCCGTTGCCAATAATGCCCCGCACATGCAGCGCCGGGCGCAGCTGGTCACCCTCAACATCGAAACGCAGTGGGTGGCCAGGCCCAGCCGCCACCAGATCGCCGGTATCAAGCCGGAAGATCAGACAGCGATGCTCGCCCGCCCCGTTGGTCAGCATTTCGACCGCGCGGAACGGCAGATCGGCAACGGCAACCCGCTGCTTTTCATGCGGGGTGACAAGCACATGGCTGCCATCTGCCTCACGCCGCAGGATGCTCGCGAACAGCTTCACCAACGCCGGTCGCGCAATCGGCCCGCCATTGTGCCACCAGCTGCCATCAGCGCGAATTTCCATGTGGCTCTCGCCGCAATCGGGGGGATTCCAGCGATCCACCGGCGGCATCCGCTGCTCTGCCAGCAGCGTCGCCGCCGCCTCAAACGTCAGGTCACCAAATCGGGCGGGCAGTTCGGATCCAGGATCAGTCATGCCAACAGATTTAGGCACAAACACTCACGGCGCAAGCCGCGCCGCCGCGCGCGGACCAATTTCGCCCGGCGCAGCTGGCACACCATGTGCGCCCACCGCCACCGCCAGCAAGCGCCGCGGTTCAAACGGCCCCGGCAAACGCCATGCAGCGGTTGCCTCCGCAGAAAAGCCAAAGAAACGTCCGTAATATTCGGGATCACCGATCATCATCAGTGCACCGTCCACCCCGCCGGGCGCTGCCGCCATGACCGCGTCCATCAGGCACCGGCCCACCCCCTGCTGCTGAAACGCGGGCAACACCGCAACCGGACCAACCATAACCAACTGTGACACCGTTCCATCGTCACCAAAATGCGCTATTGGCCAGCATTGCACGGTCCCCGCCATCACCCCATCGACCATCACCGCAAAGCTAAGCGGTGCCAGCGCTGTCACCCCATCACGCAGGCGATAAGCCGTGCGCCCGCGCCGGTCCACACCGAACGCTGCATCCAATATTGCTTCAATCTGATCGTCTGGCAGCTTTGCCAGCGGGAATATCTCGACCAATGCCCCACCTTCCGTTATGCGGCGGCGCCTTAGGGCCAAGCGCACGGATGGCACAAGCCTTTCGCGCGAACCAGGGAAAGAAACAGACAAGTGACAGACCAACTATGGCTGGAAGTCGAAGGGCTGGAGGTGGACGTCCTCACTGGCGTGTACAGCGAAGAAACGCACCTGCCACAGTCGCTGCGGATCAGCGTGCGCGCCCGGCTGGCGATGGCCGACCGTTATGCCCCATCAACTCCGCTGACCGCGTCTAAAAACTATATGGACCTTAAATTCGCGGCGACTCAGGGTCTGCCAAAGGACACCCACTTCGTCCTGATCGAAAGCGTCGCGGATCATATCATCGACACTATTTTCCTGCACGACGACAAGGTGGAGGAGGTTGAGATCAAGATTGTCAAACTCGCCATTGCCGAAGCAAATGAGGCGATCGGCATTACCATGCGACGCGCGCGCAAATGACCGCCGCGCCGCCGCTGGCCCTGATCACGGGCGGGATGCACCGGCTGGGTGCGGTCATCGCGGCACGGCTCGCGGCGGCGGGCTATGCGTTGGCGCTCCACAAACATCATGCCTCTGACCCCGTTCCCGAACTGGCGGCGGCGCTGACGAACCATAACACGGACTGGCACCACTTCCGTGCCGACCTTGGCAACGAAGCAGAGGTCGCAGCCCTTGTTCCAGCGGTCATCAAGCATTTTCGCCGCGCGCCCGACCTGCTCGTCAATAATGCTGCGCTGTTTGCCGAAGGGGGTTGGGCTGAACTTACGGCCACTGATCTGGCGCGTATGAACGCAGTGAACTACACCGCCCCCGTCCTGCTCGCACAGGCCATCGTCGCGGCCTCCCCGGCCACCAGCCAGCCCGCCATCGTCAACATCGTCGATCAACGCGTCGCCAACCCCGTCCCCGATCAGCTCGCCTACAGCCTTGCCAAGGGTGCGCTGTTTCAGGCAACCCGCACTCTCGCCGCTGCGTTCGGCCCACGCGCCCGCGTCAACGCCGTCGCCCCTGGCCTGACCATCATCACCCCGGATTACACGACGGCACAGGTGGACCGCCTCGCGCTGCGCATGCCGCTTGGGCATCTGCCTACACCCGCTGATGTCGCCGATGCCGTGCTGTTTCTGGCGCAGGCCACAGCAACGACCGGGCAAACAATTTTTGTCGATGGCGGCGCATCGCTCGCGCCTCTGGGACGGGATTTTATATTTCTGGAACAGAATTGACCATCAGCCAGCGTAGTGACGCACGGACAGTGCAAATGATGTCCTGGTTCAAAGCGTGGCTACGCCTGGCGGTCATTTGCGCAGCGGTGATAGGCCGCGGGGACGCGATCAGCGATAGTTGAAACTGATGCTGATCCGCTCGGCTTTCGCGCCATTGGGCATCACTTCGTGCCGCAACCAGCTTTCCCACAGAAAAACAGTGCCCGCTTCGGGTTCGGCATAAAAGAAAGGCTGCACCTCGCGCGGCGCATCCTCGCTCCGCAATGGCGCAGCCATCAGCATCGGCAGACGCGGGTCTTCCAGTTTCAGCGCGCCCGACCCCGGTGGCACCGCGACATAGAAGGTGCCCGAGATAATGCTGTGCGGATGGATATGCCCGCTGTGCACCGCGCCCGGTTTCATCACATTGACCCACAGGCTGTCTAACTTGGGTGCGCGGTCCAGGTCGAAATGCGCCGCTTTCGCAAACAGCTTTACCTCGCGGTCGAGCAACCGCTTCAAATCGGAAAAGGCCGGGTCGCGGTGCGGCAAATCGGACAGACTGGCATAGCTGGTATAGCCGCGATACCCCTTGGCCTTGCTCCACGCCCGCCCGGCGCGGTCCTCCTCAGACAGCATCAGGCAGCTACGCTCCAGCTCGGCGAGCAGACCGGCATCACCAATGCGATTGTCATAAAAAGGGGTGGCGAACAGCGAACGGACAGGCATAGGTACCACCAATAGGCCATGACACGCACTGGGCCAAGCGGGGAGAGCAGGGTATGGCTGAATTTGAACTTGTTGCCGATGGATTACGGTTTCCCGAGGGGCCCGTGGTCATGCCCGACGGCAGCGTCATCGTTACCGAAATCGCCAATGGCTGCATCACCCGCTGCTGGCCCGGCGGGCGCAAGCACGTCATCGTCACCCCCGGCGGCGGGCCCAACGGCCTGGCGATTGGCCCCGATGGCAAGCTGTATTGCTGTAACAACGGCGGGTTCAACTATGTCGAGGCAAACGGCTACCTCGCCCCGCACGGTATCGCCGACGATTATTCGGGCGGAAGGATTGAACGGATCGACATCGACACCGGGGAAGTCGAAATCCTCTACAAAAGCGGCGATCACGGCGTGACCTTGCGCGGTCCCAACGACATCGTGTTCGATGGGCACGGCGGCTTCTGGTTCACCGACCATGGCAAGGTCGATTATGCCAGGCGCTGCCACGACATCGTCGGCATTTTCTATGCCCGCGCCGATGGCAGCTTTATCGAGGAAGTGATCTTCCCCTCGAACAACCCCAATGGCGTCGGCCTGTCGCCCGATGGCAAGACGCTATACGCTGCGGAAACCTTCACCTGCCGCTTGATGGCTTTCAACATCATCGCGCCGGGCAAGGTTGATGGCGCGGCTGGCCCCGGCGGTCCCGGCATCCCGGTCTACCGCCCGGCGGGCTACAAGTTTTTCGACAGTCTGGCGATCGAAGCGTCAGGCAATATCTGCGTTGCGACCATCGGCGAATGCGGCATCTCGGTCATCAGTCCAGCCGGCGAGTTGATCGAATTTGTCGCGACCGACGATATCTTCACCACCAACATCGCCTTTGGCGGATCGGACATGCAGGACGCCTATATCACCCTCTCCGGCAGTGGCAGGCTGGTAAAGACCCGCTGGGCCAGACAGGGTCTGACGCTGCGTCATTAAAGGATATTTTTACGTTGCCCCTGACCCACCACGAAACCCACCGGATTGACCGGATCGGCTGGCTGCGGGCCGCCGTGCTTGGGGCCAATGACGGCATCCTTTCTACCGCCAGTCTGATCCTTGGCGTGGCTAGCGCCGGGCAATCCTATGCCGCGATCATCATTACGGGCATGGCCGGGCTGGTCGCAGGTGCCATGTCGATGGCGGCGGGTGAATATGTCTCGGTCAGTTCACAGTCCGACACCGAAGCTGCCGACCGCGTCCGTGAAGCCACAGAACTAGCCAACGAGCCTGAGGCAGAGCGCGAGGAATTGATCGGCATCTATGTCGCCCGCGGTCTTGATCGCCAGCTGGCTGAAACGGTCGCCGACCAACTGACGCAAAAAGACGCACTGGCATCCCATCTGCGCGATGAACTGGGCCTCGCCTCGGTAACTGCGGCGCGGCCAGTGCAGGCAGCGGTCGCATCGGCGGCAGCATTCGCGAGCGGCGCGGCGCTGCCACTTGTCATTGCCGCACTTGCACCGGGCGACACCATTGTCTGGCTGGTTACCGGCGGCTCGCTGCTCAGCCTCGCTCTGCTTGGTGCCATCGGCGCCAACGCGGGTGGTGCACCGATGCTCCGTGCGGTTCTGCGCGTGACATTCTGGGGGGCATTTGCCATGGCAGCCACAGCCGCAATCGGTGCCGCATTCGGAACCAGCATCGCTTAACCTGGCACGGCACAACAAAGGATATGATCAGGCATGAATGAGCGTTGGACCATAACCATCGATCGCGACGATATCCGCACTGCCGTGGTCGAACCACACGCCGCCACCACACTGACGGACGGTCAGGCAGAAGTTGCCATCACCAGCTATGCCATGACCGCGAACAACATCACCTATGCTGCGCTGGGCAAACCGATGGGGCTGTTCGGCAATCATCAGGGCTATTGGGATTTCTTCAGCGCGCCGGGCGAATCAGGCCGCCTGCCCATCTGGGGCTTTGCCACCGTCACCGCCAGCAAGGCCGACGGCGTCGTAGTGGGCGATGAATTCTACGGCTATTACCCCATGGCCAGCCACGCGGTGTTGACGGTGGCCAAGGCGGGCGCGAACGGCTTCACCGATGTCACCCCCCACCGCACCACTCTGCCTCCGATTTACAACCAATATCAGCGGGTCAACGCGCTGGGCGATTACCGCGCCGAACACCGCGACCTTTGGCCGATTTTCCGCCCGCTGTTCCTGACCGGCTGGCTGATCGCCGATCAGCTGGAGGATGAAGGCGACTATGGTGCCGCCCAGATCATCATCGCCAGCGCGTCCAGCAAGACCGCCATCGGCCTCGGTTTTGCTCAGGCACGGCGCAGCGCTCCGCGGGCCCAGACTGTTGGGTTGACCAGCGACGCCAATGTTGCAGGCCTCGCCCGGCGCGGCATTTATGACGCCGTCATGGCCTATGACGATATCGCCCTGCTCGATCCGGCGATACCCAGCGTGCTGGTCGACATGGCCGGGAACAGTGCCGTCACCGCCGCCGTGCACAATCACTTCGGCGATGCGCTCAGGGCGTCGATCATCGTCGGCAAATCCCACTGGGATGCCAGTACCGATCAGGCCGTCCTGCCCGGCCCCCAGCGCCAGGGCTTCTTCGCCCCCGCACGCAGCCAGAAACGTATCGCCGATTGGGGCGGTGCGGCGTTTCAAGCACGCATCGCCGACGCCTGGCTCGCTTTCATGCAAATCGCCCCGGAGCTTGCCACCCCCGACCATCGCAGCGGCAGCGCCGCCGCGCTCGCCGCCTATCACGAAATGCTCAGCGGTACG
>Ga0105045_10002283_pt1 | contig 16133 bp, 11 predicted proteins | sample MAT02_FD_78089 | JGI IMG/M metagenome (GOLD analysis project Ga0105045, IMG submission 78089) | Freshwater microbial communities from Lake Fryxell liftoff mats and glacier meltwater in Antarctica - MAT-02 (megahit assembly) | ecosystem: Environmental > Aquatic > Freshwater > Ice > Liftoff...
CAAAGTCTCGATTTATCACTGATGATACGTATAACCGTCAAGCAAATAAATTTTACAACATTTACACATCAACGTATGATGATTTTGGAAATTTATCAAAAACGAAAAGATTAAAAAGCACAAAGTATCATGATGGACCAATCATTTATGATAAAGTAAATGACTTGGTTTATTTTACTAGAAATAACTACACGAACCACAAGAAAAAAACGGATGTCAATAAAGTAATGCGCTTAAAAATTTACCAAGGAAAATTGGTGAATAAAAAAATCACAGAAGAAAAGGATCTAGCAATAAATAGTAACGAGTTTTCTTCCGGACACCCAACACTTTCCTCAGATGGTAAAACATTGTTTTTTGCATCAGACAGACCAGGCGGATTTGGTGGTTCAGATATTTACAAAGTTTCCATAAGCCCTGATGGTACAACAGGTGAACCGATTAACATGGGCTCATCAGTAAATAGCTCTTTGAATGAGTTTTTTCCTAATTTTCATTCAGAATCAAATAGGTTGTTTTTCGCATCTGAAGGCCACATAGGACTCGGTGGTTTGGATAACTTTGTTGGGCAAATGAATGATGAGCAAACTGAAGTTATGGGTCTAAAAAATCTCGGAGCTCCAATGAACTCGAGATTTGATGATTTTGGTGCGGTGTTAAATTCAGAAGCAACAAACGGATATTTTGTGTCGAATAGAAATATAGGCAAAGGTGATGATGATATTTATAGTTTCAAATTGAATAGACCGATTCCTGCCCCTTTAATTTTGGAGGGTTTGGTAACAGATGCTCAAACGAACGAAATTTTACCCAATACTAAAGTTACTCTATTGGATGAGGATAATATTGAAATCGCATCAACTGAATCCGATGAATTTGGTAAATATAGTTTTGGCTTAGACCCAACTAAATTAATGGACTATACATTGACTGCAATAAAATATAGTTTTAAGGATGGCACAATTCAATTTTCAACTAAAAGCTTGCCCACAAATTCAAACTTGATTAAGCGTGATTTAGTATTGACTAAAAAACCGATGACAAAAGAAGGCGACAACTTAGCTTTACATTTCGTTATAAAAGACATTGCAACTGGAATGCCAATGCCTGGAGTGCAATTGAGATTATTTGACAATATCGCTCAGAAAGAATTGGTAAATGTTGTTTCTGATGCCAATGGAGATTTCTATTTACCCTTGAATGATAAGAAAATTTACGATGAACTTTCTTTCAATATTTTAGCTGATAAGGAAGATTATTCCTCGAAGCGCGTGATCTTCAAAAGCGTTTATGAAGAAGCGGGTTTAATTGAACTGGAAGATTTCATGGAGAAAGGTGAAGCAATAGCATCGATAGACTTTGGAATTAAACCAATCTATTTTAACCTGGATAAGTCCAATATCCGAGCGGATGCGAAAACTGAGTTGGATAAGATTGTTACTATCATGAATGATTATCCAGAAATGGTCATGGAGCTAGGCTCGCATACAGATTGTCGTCAGACAATGGCATATAATGAACGCCTTTCCGCCAGAAGAGCAACATCTTCAGCATCATACATTAAAACCAGAATATCAAATCCAGCCCGTATTTCTGGAAAGGGTTATGGCGAAACTCAACTGGTAAATGGTTGTGGCTGTGAACCAACAAATGAATCAAGTTGCTCGGAAGATGAACATCAATTAAACAGAAGAACAGAGTTTAAGATTATTAAAGTTGGCCCTCCAAAAAACGGTGTTGATCCAGCGAATAATACGGTTGTTAAAAACGAAAGCGATGTTCTTCGTGAAACAAAGAATGTGAGTAACGTTGCAACAACAAGTTCTTCATCGAGCAGTGGCAATGCTAGAGCATCAAATAATAAGATTAAAGTTAGCGACAATTACAAGGTTAATAGCGGTGAAACTCTGTTCATTATATTTTTAAGAACAGGAGTTTCAGTTCAAGAGCTTAAGAAATTAAATAATTTAAAATCCTCTATGATATATGTTGACCAAGTATTGGCTTTAAAATAGACATTACCCTAAACCATTATTTGCATTATTTGTCTTAAAACAAATGTATGGCAAATTTAGGTAAGGAAAGGCGGCTTCAATTGAGGCTGCTTTTTGGTTTTTTTATATCTTTACTTTTTAGCAAAACTTTTATATGTATCAAAATATTCTTTCAGAGCAAAATAATCGAATACTAACAATTACGATTAATAGACCAGCCCAACTTAACGCTTTAAATAAAGAAACGATTGGAGAGTTGGGTGACGAGTTGAGAAAAGCAGATAAAGACAATGCTATTCGTGTAGTAATTTTAACTGGTTCAGGAGAAAAATCCTTCGTTGCTGGAGCAGATATCAAAGAATTTGCCGAATTTTCAATTGCGCAAGGCGGCGAATTGGCTATGAAAGGTCAAGAACTACTTTTCAATTTCATCGAAAATATGTCGAAGCCTGTAATCGCTGCTGTTAATGGCTTTGCGCTTGGTGGCGGACTAGAATTAGCGCTTGCAAGCCACATTCGAATTGCGTCTTCAAATGCACGAATGGGTCTTCCTGAAGTTTCGCTGGGTGTTATTCCAGGTTATGGAGGAACCCAACGGTTAACTCAAATGGTAGGACGTGGTAAAGCAAATGAATTGATTTTTACCGCAGGAATGATTAAAGCTGATGAAGCATTGAAATGGGGATTGGTGAATTATGTCGTTGAACCAAACGACTTAATGAATACAGCAAATGAAATTGCAGAAAAAATCAGTATGAACTCTGGTAGCGCAATTGCAGCTGCTATTAAAGCGGTAAATGCGAATTTCAAGGATGGCGATGATGGATTTCATACTGAAATTGAAGAATTCGGCAAGTGTTTCGGAACGAAAGATTTCAAAGAAGGAACATCAGCTTTTTTAAATAAAAGAAAACCAAATTTCAACAATGAATGAGTAACCCATTAAAAAAGTTATTGGGTCAAACCGCAATTTATGGCCTTTCGGTTATTGTCGGAAGAGCATTAAATTTTTTACTTATTCCGCTTTACACTAGTGAAGCTGTTTTTGCCGAACCAAAAGATTACGGTGTCGTTGCAGAACTATACGCATGGGTTGCTTTTCTGATTGTCTTACTTCCCTTCGGAATGGAAACAGCTTTCTTTAAATTCTTCAGTGATGACGAAAAAAACAAGGATCAAATATTCCAAAATAGCTTTTTATCTGTAATTGGAATTAACATTTCTTTTTTCGCTGTAATCTTATTATTTAATCAGCAGATTGCTGATTGGATGCTTTTTGGCGACCATCCGGGATATATTTTGCTCTTAGCTGCAATTGTTTGCGCTGATGCTATCGCTTCTTTGCCCATGGCAAAACTTAGGGCAGAAAATAAACCTGCCCGTTTCGCACTCATTCAATTTAGTTCCATCCTAGTTATGGTTGTATTAAATCTCTTGTTTCTTCTAGTTTTCTTTAATAAAAACACCAGCGATCCTTCTGATGCTGTTTTTTATATTTTGATTGCTAATTTAATTGCAGCTCTGGTAAAATTGACGCTAGTTTACAAAGACTTCCTTGCCATTAAATTCAAACTTGATTTCGACCTAGTGAAAAAGATGCTTTGGTATGCGCTTCCTCTTGTCTTTGCTGGATTTGCAGGGATTGTTAATGAAACACTTGATCGAATCCTTCTAAAAAGATTATTATTCGAACAGCATTCTCTGGCTTATGCCGAAGCTCAAGTTGGAATTTATAGTGCTTGTTATAAATTGGCAATGCTCGTAACTATTCTAATACAAGCGTATCGCTATGCAGCAGAACCATTCTTTTTTGCTAATTCGAAAAGGGAAGATCGAAATAAATTATACGTGAAAGTGATGAATTATTTCGTTGCGTTTGTGTGTCTAATTTTCATCGGAGTTAGTTTTAATATCCAAATTTTCAAATACTTTATTCCAAACGAAGCATATTGGGAAGGGCTCAAAGTTGTGCCTATTCTTTTACTGGCAAATGTGTTTTTAGGGATATATTACAATCAAAGTATTTGGTATAAATTGAGTGGACAAACGAAGTTTGGTGCATTCATAGCAATTGGCGGAGCGATGATTACAGTCGCAATTAATTTGGCATTTATTCCTTTGTATGGCTACATGGCAAGTGCTTGGGCAACCTTAATCGTTTATGCTTTGCAAATGATTGCTTCCTACCTCTTAGGTCAAAAGTATTTTCCGATTAAATATAATTTAAGGAAATTTTCGCTTTATTTAGGATTAGCCTTGTTCCTCTTTTTAATCACTCGATTAATCAATTTAGATGATGGTTTGCTTCAATTTTCCATTCATAATACGCTCGTGATATTCTTTGTTGTAGTCATTTACGTCTTGGAAAAACCATCCAAAAAGAAGGCAATTGTCGTGTAAAATGTTCCTTCCGTATCAAAACAAGCTATCCTCTTATTGTGTGTTCCACTTTACAACGTGGATATTTAATTGCGCGTTCTTTGCATTGAAACTCTTATCTTTAGTACTTTTGAAACTTAGAATAAAATGAGCATAAACGTTAAAATTATAAATCAATCTGGTCACGATCTTCCAAAGTACGAATCGAGATCTGCCGCAGGCGTAGATATACGCGCAAATATTGTTGAAACAATAGTTTTGCAACCTTTGGAAAGGGTGCTTGTAAAAACAGGATTGTTTTTAGAAATTCCTTCTGGCTACGAGTGTCAAGTTAGACCAAGAAGTGGATTGGCTTTGAAACACGGAATTTCAGTTTTAAATTCACCCGGAACAATTGATGCGGATTATCGAGGTGAAATTGGCGTAATTTTGATTAACTTGTCCAATCAAGCATTTGAAATTCAAAATGGAGAACGAATAGCGCAACTTGTTTTTGCGAAATTTGAACAGGCATCTTGGACAGAATCATTGGAATTGACAGAAACAGAACGTGGCGCTAAAGGTTTTGGTAGCACAGGAAAGAAATAATTAAAAAATTGGCTTTGCCTAAAAATTAATATGAAATTAATCATCCCAATGGCAGGACGCGGAAGTCGCCTGCGCCCTCATACATTAACAGTCCCAAAACCTTTGGTTCCTGTTGGAGGAAAACCAATTGTTCACCGTTTGGTTGAAGATATTGCAGCAAGTTGTCCTGATAAGATTGATGAAATCGGGTTCGTAATTGGCGATTTTGGTGCTGAAGTTGAAAAGGAATTGCTTGAAGTAGCTGCGCAATTAGGTGCGAAAGGATCTATTTATTATCAAACTGAACCTCTTGGAACGGCACATGCTGTTTTATGTGCAAAAGAATTGTTAACGGGTCCAGTAACCATTGCTTTTGCAGATACGTTGTTTAAAGCGAATTTTAAAATTGATGCTGCCGACGAAGGAATTTTATATGTTAGCAAAATTGACGACCCAAGTGCTTTTGGTGTTGTTCAACTCAATGACGCTGGAGAAATAATTGACTTCGTTGAAAAACCGCAAACCTTCGTTTCAGATTTAGCAATGATCGGTATTTATTATTTTAAAAATGGTGAGGCTTTGCGCACAGAATTGGAGTATCTTATCGATAACAAGATCATGAAAAGTGGCGAATATCAATTGCCTGATGCACTTCGAAGATTGACTGAAAAAGGGACCAAATTTAAACCTGGAAAGGTTGATGAATGGTTGGATTGTGGAAACAAACCTGTAACTGTTTATACGAATCAACGCGTATTGGAACATGATCGTGAAGCAGGAAAAAATGGAATTTCCTCCTCAGTTAAGCTAATTAACTCGGTTGTAATTCCACCATGTTTTATTGCAAAAGATGTTGTGATTACTGAGTCTGTTGTTGGTCCGCATGTTTCTGTAGGAAAGGGAACAACGATTACCAAATCCGTCATCGAAAACAGTATCATTCAAATGCATAGCTCGATTTCAAACGCAAATATTAAAGATTCGATGATAGGCTCCCATGCTAGTTATCAAGGTTCGGTACGAGATTTGAGTATTGGAGATTATTCAACAATTGAAGAATGAAGAAAAACGCCTATTTTATCTTGATTACCGCTTCTCTGTTTCTCATTTCGTGCGGAACAAAAAAGGATGCGCCAACTTCTGCAAAAAAGGATGACAAAACGCAAAAAGGTTCCATTTCTTATAGTGATTATCCCCACATCGAATCATTTCACAATGGTGTGCGATTAAAAACTGTAGGTGATATTGATGGCGCAATTCAAGCTTTTACGAGATGTATCTCAATCAAACAGACAGATGATGCCGTTTATTTTGCGCTGGGGGAGCTTGAGTTGAAAAAAGGAAATAAAACGATCGCCCTTCAGCACTTCCAAAAGGCAAGTGAAATTGACCCAAAAAACATTTGGTATGTTGAAGAAGTGGCCTATTTATTTTACGAAAATAAGGAATACGAAAAGGCAACCATAGAATTCAAAAAATTAGTTGATTATGAACCGAAGAATTTAACTTGGTTGTATGGTTATAGCGACTGCTTGGTTCGAACTGGTAAAACGATTGAATCAATTGGAATTTTGAACAAAGCGGAAGATGTTATGGGTGTTACGCCTGAACTTTCTATTGAAAAATACACGATGTATATGTATTTGAAGAAAGAACCAGAAGCGTTAAATGAAATTACTAAAGCTCGTCTTGAATATCCAAATGAACCTCAATTAATTGCCACATTGGTCGATCATTATTTTGAAAAAGGAGATGCCGCAAAGGGGATTAAGTTTTTGGAAGAACTAGTTCAATCTGATCCAAACAATGGTCGGGCAAGAATGGCTTTAGGTGATATTTATCGAAATAAAGGTAGAATTGACGAGTCTTATGCCGAATTTGAAAAAGCATTTACCTGCGAGGATGTCGATGTTGATGCTAAAATGAAGCTCCTAATCGCGTTGCAGGAGGCAAGTTACAAACCAGAAGAGCGCGCTGTGCAATTAATGGAGTTGATGAATAAACAACATCCAACGGATGCTAAATCACATGCAATTCGTGGTGATTACATGGTCGCATTGGAAAAACCAAGAGAAGCGATTAAATCGTATCAAAAGGCAACAGAATATGACGTAAATCAATATCCTATTTGGAATCAGTTGTTGATTCTTGAATATCAAAATGGAATGTTTGATGAATTATATGTCGATAGCAAGAAGTGTTTAGAAATCTTCACGGCAATGCCAACGATTTATCTTTTGAATGGCATTGGTGCGATTCAAACAAAGCATTACGAAGAAGCAATTTCTGCATTAGAAATTGGAAAATCATTGTTGGTGAATGACAAATCGTTGGAAGCCGAGTTTTATGGTCAACTTGGTGATGCTTATATGAGCAGTAAAAACTTTGCTGAAGGAAAAAAGAATTTTGAAAATGCGATTCGAATTGATCCTAGAAGCAATCTGTTAAAAAACAATTACGCCTATAAATTAGCCCTTAATAAAATTGAGTTGGATAAAGCACTTTCGTTGATAAATCAATCAATTGAGAGTTCGCCAAGCCAATCTAGTTATATTGACACCAAAGGATTCATCCTTTTCCAACAAGGAAAATATGCGGAGGCGGCTAAATTATTTGAAGAAGCAATCAAATTGGATGAGAATCAACCAGATATTTATGATCATCTTGGAGATGCGTCATTTATGTTAAGCGATATTTCTAAAGCCTTGCTTAATTGGAATAAGGCAAAAGAATTGAATTCTAAAAATAAAAATTTGAATAAAAAAATAAGTGAAAAGAAATTTTATGAGGCTCTTTATGATTAAATTATTTTTTGGGGTTGTAGTCATTTTCTTAAGTTCTTGTGCAAAGAAGTTAACAGAAGTTGATGCCGTAAAATTGCCACGTGTCAAAGAAAAAGTGCTTATGAATGCGCTTGATAGCATGAGTTTGAGGAAACCAGAATTTTTCTATTCTAAACTGGATTCTCATTTCGAAGATGGAGAAAGAAGTGTAAACTTTAAAACTTCGATGCGCATGAAAGTGGATAGCGCCATAAATGCGATTATTACCTACGCAAAAATTCCCATTATCACCGCAATGGTTAGTGTGGATTCGGTTAAAATTTCAAACAAAAGAGAAAAGTGCTATGTGCTAGAAGATTTGACTTATTTCAAAAAGGCTTTTGGCATTGATTTTAAATTAAAAAACATGGAGGAGCTATTGCTTGGTCTGCCATTGGATTACAACATCGATGAAAAGTATTTTCAAATACACGACCCTTATAATTATATTGTTTCTTCGCATCGTAAACGTGCAATTAAACGAACAGAAAAAGGAAAGTTGGATGAAGATATTTTGATGAAATATTATATTAGTGAGGATTTGAGGAGTGTAAAACGAGTTGAAATTGAAAGCGTTGAAGACTCTACCAGTATTGACATCAATTATTTAGTGCGGCAGGAAGAAAAGGGATATTTAATTCCAAAGTTAATGCAGGTGAAAATAACAACGCCAAAAAAAGTCATTTTGATTGAATTAGAATTTGATAAAGCGGAAATAAACGAACCAAAAGAATTATTTATCGTAATACCTGAAAGTTATGGCAAATGCGAGTAAAATATTTTTAATAATCCTTTTTCATCTTAGTTTTTCGACTTTTGCGCAATCAACGTCTGAAAAATTAAAAAAGGAACAAGCACGTTTAGAGGGGAATATTACGAACACGAAATTACTTCTAGAGAAATCAAAATCAAACACCGTTGCTTCTTTTAATGAATTGAAACTGATCAATAATCAAATCAAATACCGTGAAGATTTGATGCGAAATTATGACAATCAAATTCGTGGAGCTGAATTAAAAATTATTCAAAAACAAGGTCAAACTGTTGAGTTGACAGAACGAATTGAGACATTAAAAACGCAATACAAATCGCTTCTTATTTACGCATACAAGCACCGCAACAAAAGCAGTCAAATGATGTATATTTTTTCTGCACAAAGTTATTTTGAAGCAATAAAGCGTGCCAAATATTTAGAGAAAATTCAAGAAATTCTTAAAAAACAATTCTTGATGATTGATCAAAATAAGAAGCTCATTTCTTCAGAAATCGCTTCAATCAAGAAGGAGCGAGCATATAAGGAGAAGATTATTGATGAGAAAAAAGTTGAGCGCGAGCAAATTGCCCAAGATCAAGTTAAAAAAGAGGAATTGTATCAGTCTTTCAAGCAACAAGAAGGAAAATTAATCGCAAAACTGCGTAAGGAGGAAGCTGAGAAAGAAAACTTAAAGGCAAAAATCAACGATGCAATCCGAGTGGAAATTGCACAAGCCGAAGCTCGAAGAATTAAAGCGGAGGCCGAAGCAGTGCGAAAAGCAGCAGAATTGAAAAAGAACAACCCCAAAACCACTGAAGGCGTAACGACACGGCCCACGGTTGTTGAAGTAAAGGTTGAATTGGCTGAAACGAAAGAATTGGCTTTGTTAAGTAGAAGTTTTGAGGGAAATAAAGGCAAACTTCCTTGGCCAGTAGAAAAAGGATCTATCGTTGAAGGATTTGGAAAAAATGAACATCCAACTTTATCTGGCGTTTATACAAACAATAATGGTGTCGATATTTCAGCACCGAAAAATGCTCAAGTTCGAGCTGTCTTTGAAGGAGAAGTAACGAGCATCCTAAATATTCCAGGTGCTGGAAAAGTCGTAATTATTAAGCACGGAAACTATCGAACGGTTTACAGTAATCTGTACAACGTTTATGTCGAGAAAGGCTCGAAAGTCACTACAAAACAGGTGATTGGTTCGCTTTTAACGAAAGATGGACAAAACACGTCAGTTGCACATTTTGAAGTACATGCCGTTCAGGGCTCTGGGGTTAGTAGTCTGAACCCTAGTTTGTGGATCGCAAAATAAATCAGCTTCTGCAAAAACACATAACTTGCTGCGTCGGTGCCTTTGACGGTCATCGTTAGTTACAAAATTTAACTTCCTCATTTCTTTTTCTAGGGATTATCAAAAGTAGTGCTTTTTAACTGCGCTGCTGCCTTTGATGGTCTTGGAGTTAATTTTAGAACCGCCTCGATTACCTTTGATGCGACTTCGTGGTTATGAATTTTCAAAAAGCCTCACAAGACCTATTAACGCTTGATAGTGCCGATTTTGTTTCGATCTTTTATAAAAAATTAGTTAATTGCTTCTGATTTCTCGTTAAATGTTTTTATTAAATAAAATCCATTTACACAACAAATCGCAGCATTGGTGATAATAATCGGCCAAGAATTAAGCAAGATTCCATATATAACGAAAAAGAGACACCCAAGAATGTTTACTGTTCTCAAAGTTGTCATTTTTTTCATTAAAAACGACAAAAGTACCAATCCGGAAGCTATGTAACCAAAGTATTCCGTGTATTCATTCATCCTTCGTTGTGTTTATTTAACTTAATTCCTAATTCTTTTAATTGTGCATCATCTAAAGGCGAAGGTGCATCAATCATAACATCACGACCACTGTTGTTTTTTGGAAATGCTATATAGTCTCTGATGGAATCAGAACCGCCCATCGTCGCAACTAATCGATCTAATCCAAAGGCCAAACCACCGTGTGGCGGAGCACCATATTCAAAAGCACTCATCAAAAATCCGAATTGTGCTTGCGCTTCTTCTTTGGTAAATCCTAATAAATCAAACATGCGTGATTGCAAATCTCTATCGTGAATTCGAATGGATCCGCCGCCTAATTCAACTCCGTTCATCGCCAAATCGTAAGCATTTGCACGAACTTTTCCGGGATCAGTGTTGATTAACGCAAAATCTTCTGGTTTTGGTGAAGTAAATGGATGGTGCATTGCATGATATCTTCCTGATTCCTCATCCCATTCCAGTAAAGGGAAATCTAATACCCACAGTGGTTTAAACACATTCGGATTGCGTAATCCTAGTTCATTCCCCATGTGCAAACGCAACTCATTCATTTGTTTGCGCACTTTATCTGTGTCTCCACTAAGAACGAGTAACAAGTCTCCAGCTTTTGCATTTGCTTTGTCTGCCCATGCTTTCAAATCTTCTTGAGAATAGAATTTATCAACCGAAGATTTATATGTTCCGTCAGTATTGCATTTAAGGTAAATCATCCCCAATGCACCGATTTGTGGCCGTTTTGCCCAATCAGTTAATTCATCTAATTGTTTACGTGTATATTCTGAACAATCTTGCGCATTAATCGCAAGAACAGTTTCTGCATTGTCAAAAATTCCAAAGCCTTTTCCTTTGGCAACATCGTTTAAATAAACGAAAACCATATCGAAACGGATGTCTGGTTTGTCTGAACCATATTTCTCCATCGCTTCAGCATACGTCATGCGTGGAAATTTAGCATCTAATTCTGTATGTCGAACTGTTCTGAACAAATGTTGAATCAATCCTTCAAACGTATTTAGTATATCTTCTTGCTCAACAAAGGCCATTTCACAGTCAATTTGTGTGAATTCGGGTTGCCTGTCTGCGCGCAAATCTTCATCTCGGAAACACTTTACGATCTGATAGTAACGGTCAAATCCTGAGACCATTAGTAATTGTTTAAATGTTTGTGGCGATTGAGGTAATGCATAAAATTGTCCTTCATTCATTCTGCTTGGTACAACGAAATCTCGCGCTCCTTCAGGAGTAGATTTGATGAGGACGGGTGTTTCAACATCTAAAAAATCTTGAGAATCTAAATATTTTCTAGTTTCTAGAGAAACTTTGTTTCGCAACCTTAATTTATCTTGAACAGGATTTCTTCTCAAATCCAAATATCGGTATTTTGCGCGCAATTCTTCGCCGCCATCTGTATCATCTTCTATTGTAAATGGAGGTGTTTTCGAAGCGTTCAAAACTTTTAGTTCTGTCACCTTTATTTCAATTTCTCCAGTCGGTAGATTTCTATTCTTACTAGATCGTTCAATAACTTCGCCTACAATTTGAATCACAAACTCACGTCCACATTTTCTTGCTTGAGTTGTTAATCCTTCATTTTCATCAACATTAAACGCCAACTGTGTTATTCCATATCGATCTCTCAAATCCATGAAAGTCAAACCGCCTAAATCGCGTGATTTTTGCACCCAGCCTGATAAGGTTACTTTTGTGCCTATGTGTTCTGTGCGCAATTCGCCGCACGTGTGTGATCTATACATGTGTAAAAATTATTCGGGTGTAAAGATAGTTTTTTTGGACAAAAGAATGTCTTCCTTCCTTGAGGGAGGAAACAGAATCTCTTCCTTCAGCGACGAAGGAGTGGTCTTTTATCTTTTAACCCCGATGTTTTTCGTCATGAGTCTATCGTCCTAAAGTGGTATATTCCCGTGTTTTTTTCTCGGCAACTCTTCTGCTTTGTTTTCCAACATTTTGAATCCAGCAATCACTTTCGCTCTTGTTTCATCTGGTAAAATTACGTCATCAATTATTCCTCGTTCGGCTGCGCGGTATGGATTGGCAAACATTTCAGCATATTCAGCTTCTTTTTCTTTCCATTTTGCCTCTGGATCTGCCGCATCAGCGATTTCACGTTTAAAAATAATTTCTGCCGCTCCTTTTGCTCCCATTACCGCAATTTCCGCAGTTGGCCAAGCATAGTTTAAATCTGCACCAATATTTTTTGAATTCATTACGTCAAAGGCTCCACCGTAGGCTTTGCGAGTAATAACGGTAATTCTAGGAACAGTTGCTTCGCAAAAGGCGTACAATAATTTTGCACCATGTGTAATAATTCCACGCCATTCTTGGTCCGTACCCGGTAAAAATCCTGGAACATCTTCGAATACAAGTAATGGAATGTTGAATGAATCACAAAAACGTACGAATCGGGCTCCTTTTCTTGATGAATCAATGTCCAAAACTCCCGCCATCGAAGCAGGTTGATTTGCAACAACACCAATTGATCGACCTTCTATTCTTGCGAATCCAACAACTATGTTTTTTGCAAAGTCTTCATGAACTTCTCGGAAACTGTTGTCATCAATCACAGCATCAACAACCTTACGAACGTCATAAGGCAAATTGCTGTTTTCTGGAATTATGTTTTTAATTGATTCTAATTTGTTTTTAGAAAACTCAAATTTGCTAGGTTGGGGTGCAAGTTCGTTACAATTTTGTGGTAAAAATGTCACTAAATCACGTACTTTTTTCAAACATTCAAAATCGTTTGCAGCCGTGAAGTGGTTAACACCAGATTTTTCAGCATGTGCTTTCGCCCCACCCAAATCTTCTGAACTTACTTCTTCATGGGTTACAGTTTTCACAACATTTGGTCCTGTTACGAACATATATGAAGTGTCTTCAACCATGAAAACGAAATCTGTTAATGCTGGAGAATAAACCGCGCCACCAGCACACGGCCCCATGATTACTGAAATTTGAGGAACAACTCCAGAAGCCCTTGTGTTGCGATAAAATATATCTGCATATCCGGCCAAGGAAACTACTCCTTCTTGAATGCGTGCTCCACCAGAATCGTTCAATCCAATAACTGGCGCACCATTTTTTAGCGCTAAATCCATGATGCGACAAATTTTTTCAGCATGTGTTTCGGATAATGATCCACCAAGAACAGTAAAATCTTGCGAAAAAACATAAATTAAACGTCCGTAAATTGTTCCGAACCCGGTCACAACTCCATCTCCGGGAAATTTGGTTTTACCTAAGCCAAAGGAAGATGAACGGTGTTCAACCAATTGACCAATTTCTTGAAATGAATTTTCATCCAAAAGTAAAACCACTCGTTCGCGCGCTGTTAGTTTTCCGCCTTTATGCTGTTTTTCTATTCGCGCTTCGCCACCACCTAGAGTTGCGGCTTCACGTCTTGATAATAAATCTTGATTTTTGTCCATGAATAAAACATTTCAAATGTTACGAGCCAAAGATAAATAAATCGAACTGAGGTTAATAGTTTAAGGCTTAAAATTATTGGTATTAATTTTGTAGTATAGAATTAACCAAACACAAAAACTATGAAAAGAATTATCATTTTTTCGCTAGTCGTTATCGCGAGTATCAGCTTTGTTGGCTGTGCAAAGTATGACGAAGGTTCCAACGTTAGCTTGATTTCTGCAAAACAGCGCTTGATAAACACTTGGACAATGACAAAATACGAAGTGAATAACGTAGATCAAACAGCCAATGTTCCAGCTTTGGAGGTTGTTTTTTACAAAGATGAATCGTTTAAAAGAACTCTAAGTGCATTTATTACTTTAGTTGATAAAGGAACTTGGGTTTTTGCAGATGCTAAAGAATATGTGGTTTTGACTGCTGAGAATGGAAATACAGAAAAGTTTAAAATTATTAAACTAAAAAACAAAGAACTCAAAGTTGAATCCACGAATGGAAGTATTCTCCGATATACTTTTGTTGGAAAATAGTATGTTTGATCAGGTCTTAGCAGGTCAAACGCATTAAAACAAGCTATAAAAATAAGTTAAAATATAGTTGAAATTCAATCGATTATTCTTTTGTTAAGTGTTTTTAAAATCGCACATTTATTTGATTATCAGATAAATATAAAATAATATGGTTTACTTAACTTTGCTAAAGGCCTAAAAGATTTTAGATTGAATAGAAAGAAATTACCTCCTGTAGAAAACAGTGTTTTTATAACTGTAATTGCCGTGATTTGTAATGCACAAGGTTGGGGGGAGATAGCGGATTTTGGAAATTTAAGAAGGGATTTTTTTCCAAACACCTGGATGTGTCAAATGGCATACCTTCTCACGATGCCTTCAATCGTTTTTTTTCAATTTATAATCCAAAGGCGTTTCAGAAACTATTCATTGAATGACTCACGAGTGTGCTGAATTGAGAAATAAATAAATTCTAAATTAACCTTAAAAATTAGCAATAAAAAAAACAACCGCTAAGGATGCAATGAGCGCAAAGCTATTGCCAAAAAAAACGTATAAATTTTCTCTTTTCCTTTGCGTTCATAGCGGTAAAAGAAACAAAGGTAATTTATACACTTTTCCTTTGAAATTTTTAATGCGTTTGACCTGAGGTCTTAGATCGTTCCTCGTGCTTTCAACTCCAAGTACTTATTAATCGTATTAATGGACAAATGTTCTGGCAAAGTTAAGACCGTGTGAATTCCGTTTTTCTTTAATTCTTGCGCAATTTTTGATTTTGAACTGGTCATCTTTTCCGCAACAACAGCTTGATATGCTTCCTTTACGTTTCTAGGTGATTGATATGCCAATGTTTCTAAATCACTATTTTGGAAAAATACCGTAACTAAAACATGTCTATCGTTGATTTTTCTGAGAATAGGCAAGGCGCGACGCATAGCAAATTCTGTTTCAAAATTGGCAAATAGAATGATTAATGACCTCGTTTTTATCGTTCTTCGAAGCGATTGATACAATAATTCATAGTTTGGTTCTTTGAATTGCGTTTGTTGCGCATAAAGTGCCTCCATGATTCGCCGCAATTGACCTGCGGATTTATCAGCAGCTAATTGGGTTCCCATTTTATCCGAAAAGGTTATCAGTCCAGTTTTATCGCCGTTTCTAATCGTGATGTTCGAAAGAACTAAAGCTGAATTAATCGCACAATCTAACATGGAAAGTCCATCGAATTCCATTTGCATGGTTCTGCTTTTGTCAATGACGCAATAAACATGCTGTGATTTTTCCTCTTGATATTGATTCACCATCAAGTTGTTCATGCGACTTGTAGCTTTCCAATTGATTTTTTTCACTTCATCGCCTTGAACATAATTTTTTATTTGTTCAAATTCGCTGTTATTTCCCAAGCGACGCATTTTCTTAATTCCAACAGCCACTTTTTGTTGCTGGAAAACGAGAAGTTCATATTTCTTTAATTGTAAAACGGATGGATAAACTTGAATTGTTTGCTCTGCTTGGACATAGATGCGTCTAGAAACAAGATTAAAAACGGATGACATTAATAGAAATGCATTGCGAAAAATAAATTCTCCCCGTGTTTTTGGAATAAATGAATAACTATATTCCTTCTTTCCTTTTGGTAAAACAATACCAATATAAGCTTTTGAACGTTCCTGCATTTCTACTGGAAATCCCTCATATAGACGAAAAGCAAGTGGTTGATTTGTCTTGTTTTCTAAAAGAATAATAACTTCGTTACTATCTCCTAAATTAAGTCGCTCGCTAACATTACGTGAAAAAACAAGTGGCGTTTTTGACGAGAATGTTATAAGTACGTCTAATA
>Ga0105045_10002284_pt1 | contig 16132 bp, 7 predicted proteins | sample MAT02_FD_78089 | JGI IMG/M metagenome (GOLD analysis project Ga0105045, IMG submission 78089) | Freshwater microbial communities from Lake Fryxell liftoff mats and glacier meltwater in Antarctica - MAT-02 (megahit assembly) | ecosystem: Environmental > Aquatic > Freshwater > Ice > Liftoff...
CGCGCGCCCATCACCGCGAGCGCGGCATCACGCCCCCATTGCAACGGCCCGCTGGCGTGAAAGATGTGGCCATTGCGACGCGAGCGTTCCTGCACCTGGCGATTGCGCGACCAGCGGCGTTGCGCGAACGCCTGCAAGGCGTTATCGACCGAGTCGTGCGGCATCGACAACACCTGCGCAATCGCTTCGGCATCTTCGATCGCCATGCCGGCGCCTTGCGCCAGATAGGGCCGCATCGGATGCGCGGCATCGCCGAGCAAAGCAACCCGACCCTTGGCATGCTCGCCCGGCCCCCGCATGGGTTCGCGATCGCACAAGACCCACAGACGCCAGGCCGGGGCGGCCTCCACCAAGTCGGACAAGTCGCCACATACGCCCTGCAAAGTCTGGCGCAGCTGCTCCCGATCGGCCTCCTGGTTCCAGTCGGCCAATTGTCCGGACGTGCCGTTGGCCGCTTGCATCCAGTGCGGATCACCATGCACGATCACCACCAGGTTAAGCCACTCACCAGCGCGCACCGGGTATTGCACCGCATGCAGCCGCGGCCCGAGCCAGATGGTCACTTGCTGGCTGCGCAACGCCGGCGGCAGGTCCGACTGCCGCAACAGCGCCCGGTAAGCCAGATGGCCGGTCGGCGCTGGCGCCACGTCATCAAGCAACTGCCGGCGCACCGCACTCCACAAACCGTCGGCACCCAGCAAGACACCACCCCGGTGGGACTCGCCGTTGCCAAGTTCCACCGCGACGCCACCGCCGCTCGCGCCAAAACGCAACAATTCGCTGCCCAAATGCATCTGCACCAGGTCCTGGGCCTGGAGCGCCTCGAGCAACAGGCGGTGCAGATCGGCCCGATGCACGGTGGCATACGGCGCGCCATAGCGACGGCGCATCTCAGGGCCCAATGGCAGACGACCCAGCGCACGGCCCGTGATCGCGCTGCGCACCTGCAGACTTTCGGGCAGGCAGGCCACCTCTTCGAGCGCCCTACCCAGACCCCAGCGCTGCAGGATACGGGTCACGTTGGGCCCGATCTGGATTCCGGCCCCCACTTCTTGAAACGACCGGGCACGCTCATACAACCGCACCGAACATCCCGCCCGCCCACACGCCAGCGCCGATGCAATACCGGCAATGCCGCCACCGACGATGAGAACATGGTTATCTACCATGCCCGGCATGGTATAGAGGTTGGCAAGCTCAAGCGCCCGCGCACATCAGTCGAGCAGACCTCTGAGCACATACGGCAATATGCCGCCATGTCGGTAGTAGTCGACCTCGATCGGCGTGTCGATGCGCAGTGTCACCGTGACTTCGCGGCGTCTTCCGTCAGCGGAAACGATGACCAGGGTCGCATCGCTTTGCGGCGTCAACGCTGGATCGGGGTGTACTTCGACCACCTCATCGCCGCGCAGTCCCAGCGATTGCCATGAGTCCTCGCCTTTGAACTGCAGCGGTAACACACCCATGCCCACCAGGTTACTGCGGTGGATACGCTCGAAGCTGCGTGCCACAACAGCCCGGATGCCCAGCAACTGTGTGCCCTTGGCGGCCCAGTCGCGGCTCGAACCGGTGCCATATTCTTCGCCGGCAAACACCACCGTGGGCACGCCCGCCTGGACATAGCGCATCGCGGCGTCATAGATCGACATGTGTTCGCCACCCGGCTGAAACAGCGTCACGCCGCCCTCTTCGCGGGAACCATGGACGTCAGGGGGCAACATCAGGTTCTTGATGCGCACATTGGCAAAGGTGCCGCGCATCATCACGTCGTGGTTGCCCCGGCGCGCGCCATACGAGTTGAAGTCGGCCTTCAAGACGCCGTGGTGCTCCAGCCACTGGCCGGCAGGCGAACTCTGCTTGATCGAACCGGCCGGCGAAATATGGTCGGTGGTGATGGAGTCGCCAAACAGCGCCATGATGCGTGCGCCGCGCACGGCCACGGCGGCATCGGCTGGCGGTGGTGCCAATGCAAAGTCGGCAAAGAACGGCGGCTCCGCGATATAGGTGCTCTGAGGCCAGCTGTAGGCCTGGCCGGAGACGCCCTTGATTTTTCCCCACAAGTCGCCCGGCTCGGTCTTCACCTTGCCGTAGTTGTCCCGAAAAGCCTTGCCTTTCATCGCATAACGCATCAGCGCATGGATCTCGTCGCTGCTGGGCCAGATATCGCCCAGGTAGACCTCGCGCCCGCCGGTGCCATGACCCACCGGCTCCGTCATCAGGTCGCGGGTCACGGTGCCGGCAATCGCATAGGCCACCACCAGCGGCGGGCTGGCCAGGAAGTTGGCCTTGATATTGGGATGAATGCGTGCCTCAAAATTACGGTTGCCCGATAACACCGCCGCGCAAACCATGTCCTCGTCGAGGATCAGCTTGTTGAACTCGGGCGCAAGGTCGCCCGAATTGCCGATGCAGGTGGTACAGCCGTAGCCGACCAACGCAAAACCGAGTTTTTCCAGATAGGGCAAAAGACCACTTTCGGTCAGGTATTGGGTCACGATACGCGACCCCGGTGCGAGCGAAGTCTTGATATGCGGCTGCACTTTCAGCCCGGCCTCAACCGCCTTTTTCGCCAACAGGCCGGCGGCAAGCATCACGCTGGGATTCGAGGTATTGGTGCAGCTGGTGATGGCGGCAATCAGCACGTCGCCATTGCCCAGCGTCAGCAGCGGCTTGCCACTGGGGCGGGTATCTGCCGCTGTCAGCGACTCGCGCGCAGTTTGCAGTTGGGGTCGATTTCCGACCATCTCGGCAAGGTCGCGTGCTGCGCCTGGCGGCGTTTCGACGTCGCGCGGGGCTATGGGGCCACCGCTGCCCGCAACCACCTCGAACCGATGCGCCAGCCGCTCAGCCGGTTGATTGAAGCCCGCCTCGGCCGCGGGCTTGCTGAACAGTTCCACGAACTGCCGCGCAGCTTTACCCAGTTCGATTCGGTCCTGCGGCCGCTTCGGGCCAGCCAGGCTCGGCGTGATGCTGCCCAAATCGAGTCGGATCACCTGCGAATAATCGATGTCGCCCGCTTTCGGTATGCCGAACAGGCCCTGCGCCTTGAAATAGGCCTCGAACAAGTCGATCTCGGCCTTGGTACGGCCAGTACCTTCGAAGTACGCCAGCGTCTTTTCATCCACCGGAAAGAAACCCATGGTCGCACCATATTCGGGTGCCATGTTGGCAATAGTTGCCCGGTCGGGCACGGCCAGCGACCGGGTTCCTTCTCCAAAATACTCGACGAACTTTCCAACCACCTTGTGCTGGCGCAACAGCTCGGTGACGGTCAATACCAGGTCGGTCGCGGTGACGCCTTCACGCATTCGCCCGGTCATCTCGAAACCAACCACATCGGGTGTCAGCAGATACACCGGCTGGCCCAGCATCGCCGCCTCAGCCTCGATGCCACCCACGCCCCAGGCCACGACACCAATGCCATTGATCATGGTGGTGTGGCTGTCGGTGCCCACCAGGGTGTCCGGGTAAACGACGTCGTCCCTGCCTGTGTGCACACCGCGCGCCAGATACTCCAGGTTGACCTGGTGCACGATGCCAAAGCCCGGCGGCACGACACGAAAGGTGTCGAAGGCCTGCATGCCCCACTTCATGAACTCATATCGCTCACGGTTGCGCTGGAACTCGATCTTCATGTTCAGGTCGAGCGAATTTTTCTTGCCGTAGTGATCGACCGTCACCGAATGGTCGACCACCAGGTCCACCGGCACCAGTGGCTCGATGCGTTTGGGATCCCGCCCCAGGCGCACCGCGACGCTGCGCATCGCCGCCAGGTCGACCAGCAAAGGCACGCCGGTGAAATCCTGCAGCACCACCCGCGAGACCACGAACGGTATCTCGTCGGTACGCGGTGCCTGCGGCAACCAGTTGGCCAACTGTGCGACATGGTCCTTCGTGACGCGTTTGCCATCACAGTTGCGCAGTACCGATTCGAGCACGATGCGCAACGACACCGGCATGCGTTTGATATTGGGAAACTTGCGCGCCAGTGCCGGCAAGGAAAAAAAGCTGGCTGTCTTGACCGACGAGGTGTTGAACGACTTGCGGGTGGACGCGAATGCGTGGGTCATGCTTCTTTTCTCCTTATGCACAATGGTTTGTGAACGCGCGTCCATTCTGACAGGCCCGGCTAAGCCCGTACTGGCAGCGCTAATCCGATCCTCTCCACCGCTGCAGACGTTGCCAAACCCCCTTTTCGGCAGCCACCGACACCGGTCGGCGTATCTAGTTAGACTACCGAACTTGCCTGTGGTCGCCGCAGATTGCCGCTTGCCCCTGCCATGGCGGCTGTGGACGCGACCCGCACTCGACTGCCAGCACCTGCAGGAACCCGTTCCGGTTCCAGGCCTCGAAAGAACACCCATGTTGCCGACACCTGTTTCTCACCATTGCCCATCGCTGTCCGCGCGCCGCCGCAGCAAGATGACCCTCGCTGCGCTCGGCATCGCCGCCCTGCTTCTGGGGTGTGGTGCCAAAGAGAGCGGCGCACCGGCGGCCGGCGGCGGCCGACCCAATATGCCACCCCCTGAAGTGGGCGTAGTAACGGTGCAATCGCAATCCGTGTCACTGCAAAACGAGTTACCCGGCAGGGTCAGTGCCGTGCGCGTGGCGCAGGTGCGCGCACGGGTGAGTGGCGTGGTGCTCAAGCGGGAATTTCGCGAAGGCAGTGACGTCAAGGCGGGCCAGCCACTGTTCCAGATCGACGCTTCCAGCTACCAGGCGGCGGTAGACAGTGCGCAGGCTGCATTGGCCAGGGCACAAGCCCAGCTGGCCCAGGCCAGTGCCATCGCCGAACGCTACAAGCCCCTGGTGGCCGTGAACGCCATCAGCCAGCTCGAATACAGCAATGCAAAGGCAGCCCAAAGCCTGGCCGATGCCGATGTCGCCGGTGCCAAAGCTGCCTTGCAGACGACCCGCATCAACCTGGATTACGCCACGGTGCGCGCACCGATCTCCGGGCGCATCGGCCAATCGCTGGTGACCGAAGGCGCGTTGGTCAGCCAGGCCGAAGCCACCCCGATGGCCTTGATCCAGCAAACCGGCTCGGTGTATGTGAATTTCACCCAGTCCAGCGGCGACTTGCTGCGTCTGCGCAAGGCGATTGCCGGCAATCAACTGCGAGGCTCCGGTAAGGACGGCACCACCGTGCGTATCGTGCTCGAAGACGGATCCGAGCTGCCGCGCCCCGGGCGACTGCTGTTCTCCGACCTGAACGTGGACGCCAGTTCGGGCCAGGTGACGCTGCGCGCTGAAGTGCCTAACACCGACGGTCTGCTGCTGCCCGGCCAGTATGTGCGGGTGCGGTTGGCACAGGCCGAGTTGCCCTCGGCGATGCTGCTGCCGCAGCAGGCAGTGACCCGTACCAACCAGGGCGACACAGTGCTGGTGGTGGGCAGCGACGGCGTGCCGGCCAAACGCCAGATCAAGCTGGGCGGGAACCAGAACAACCAGTGGATCGTGCAAGACGGTTTGCAAGCCGGCGAACAGGTGATCGTCGAAGGATTCCAGAAGATGATGGTGCCCGGTGCACCGGTCAAGGCCATGCCCTGGCGCGGCGGCGGTAACCCGCAGGCGGCCTTGAGCGCCGCGCCATCCGCTACTGCCGCATCGGCGGCGGCACCGGCTTCGGCCAGCAAATAAGCGAAGGCGCAGGCATGGCCCAGTTCTTCATCAATCGCCCGATCTTCGCGTGGGTGATTGCCCTGTTCATCCTGGTCATGGGCGGCGTCGCCATGACGCAACTTCCGATCGCCCAGTATCCGCCGGTGGCACCGCCAGCGATCGTGATTTCAGCCGCTTATCCGGGTGCCTCTGCCAGCACACTGGAGGACAGCGTGATCAGCGTCATCGAACGCGAGATGAACGGTTCGCCCGGCCTCATCTACATGGAATCGACCAGCCAGGCCAACGGCACCGGCTCGATCACGCTGAGCTTTGAGGCCGGCACCGACCCCGAGCTGGCCCAGGTCGACGTGCAGAACCGGCTTGCCCGTGCCACGCCGCGCCTGCCATCGAGCGTGACGCAACAAGGGGTGCGTGTCGACAAAGCCCGGAGCAACTTCCTGTTGTTCACCATCCTGTCGTCGGACGATCCGAAATTCGACCCGGTTGCACTGGGTGACTATGCCGCGCGCACCGTGGTGCCGGAATTGCAGCGTCTGCCAGGCGTGGGCCAGGTGCAGCTGTTCGGCACCGAACGCGCGATGCGCATCTGGGTAGACCCGGCAAAGCTGGTCGGTTTCAACCTGGCGATGTCCGATGTCACGGCTGCCATCCGGGCCCAGAACGCCCAGGTGTCGGCCGGCACGATCGGCGACCTGCCCAATGTCGCCGGCCAAACGATTTTTGCCACTGTCGTCGTGAACGGCCAGCTCAGCACGGAGCAGCAATTCGGCAACGTGGTGTTGCGTGCCAACCAGGACGGCTCGACCGTGCGCCTGCGCGACGTGGCCCGCATCGAGCTGGGTGCCGAAGGTTACGCCACCTCGGCACGGCTCAATGGGAAACCGTCCACCGGTATCGGCGTGCAGCTCTCACCCAGCGGCAATGCGCTGGCTACCGCCAAGGCGGTGCGCAGCCGCATGGAGGAGCTTTCCCGCTTCTTCCCTCCCGGCGTGCAGTGGGCGATTCCGTATGACAGTTCGCGCTTCATCGACATCTCGATCCGCCAGGTCGCTCAAACCTTGCTGGAGGCCGTGGTGCTGGTGTTCCTGGTGATGCTTCTGTTCCTGCAGAACATTCGCTACACCATCATCCCGACCATCGTGGTACCTGTTTCGCTGATGGGTACCTTCGCGGTGCTGCTGGCGATGGGTTTTTCGATCAACGTACTAACCATGTTCGGCATGGTGCTGGTGATTGGCATCGTCGTCGACGATGCCATCATCGTGGTCGAGAACGTCGAGCGCATCATGAGCGAAGAAGGCCTGCCGCCACTGGCAGCCACGCGCAAGGCCATGGGCCAGATCTCGGGCGCCGTCATCGGCACCACCGTGGTACTGGTCTCGGTATTCGTGCCGCTGGCATTTTTTGCCGGTTCGGTAGGCAACATCTACCGCCAGTTCTCGGCCGTGATGGTGACGGCCATCACGTTCTCGTCCTTCCTGGCGCTGTCGCTGACACCGGCGCTGTGCGCAACACTGCTCAAGCCGGTTGAGGCCGGCCACCGGCATGCCAAAGGTGGCTTTTTCGGCTGGTTCAATCGTGGCTTCGCGCGCACTGCCAAGGGTTACGAAGGCTTGGTCGCGCGTATCGTGCGTCGCGCCGCGCGCTACCTGATCATCTATGTCGCCATCATCGCGGCGGTCGCCGTGCTCTACTCCCGGCTGCCGACCTCGTTTCTGCCCGCCGAAGACCAGGGCTACATCATTGTCAACGTGCAACTGCCGCCGGGTGCGACGCAGAATCGCACGCTGGACGTGATGCAGCAGGTCGAGGGTTTCGTGCTAAAGCAGCCGGAGGTGCAGAGCATGGTCAGCGTGCTCGGATTCAGTTTCTCGGGCAGCGGCCAGAATGCCGCGTTGGCTTTTGTCACGCTCAAGGACTGGGCCGAACGCGCCGCCCCCGGCAATTCGGCCCAGGCTCTGGCCGGGCGGGTGTTCGGCGCAATGATGTCGGTGCGCGACGCCTTCATCTTTGCGGTAAGTCCACCGCCGATTCCCGAACTCGGCTCTGCGGCCGGTTTCAATTTCCGTCTGCAAGACCGCGCCGGTCTTGGCCGCGAAGCCCTGCTGGCAGCGCGCAACCAGTTGCTCGGCCTGGCCGCACAAAGCAAGGTCATCACCCGCGTGCGTCCGGACGGCCTGGAAGACGCGCCGCAGCTGGAGCTGGACATCGATCGTGACAAGGCCAACGCGCAGGGCGTGCCCTTCGAAGCCATTGCCAGTGCCTTGTCGACCGCGATCGGGTCGAGCTATGTCAACGACTTCCCCAACAGGGGGCGACTGCAGCGGGTGGTGGTGCAGGCAGATGCACCCGCGCGCATGCAAGGCTCGGACCTGCTGAAGATCAACGTGCTTAACAACCGGGGGCAAGCGGTACCGCTGTCGAGTTTCGCCAGCACGCGCTGGGTGGTGGGCCCGATGCAGACCGTCCGGTACAACGGCTATGCCGCGATGCGCCTGTCCGGCGAAGCCGCGCCTGGCTTTAGCAGCGGTGCAGCAATCGTCGAGCTGGAGCGGCTTGCCGCGCAACTGCCCGATGGTTTTGGCTACGAATGGACCGGCCAATCGCGCGAGGAACGCCTGGCCGGCGCGCAGGCCTTCATCCTGTTCGGTTTTGCGTTGCTGGCCGTATTCCTCGCGTTGGCAGCCCTGTACGAAAGCTGGTCCATTCCGTTTGCGGTGATCCTGGTCGTACCGCTGGGTATTTTGGGTGTGCTGATCGGCACTCATTTGCGCGGCTTGTCCAATGACGTGTATTTCAATGTGGGGCTGATCACCATCATCGGCCTGGGGGCCAAAAACGCGGTGCTGATCATCGAGTTCGCCAAGGACCTGCAAGCCCGTGGCAAGAGCGTGATCGAGGCTGTATTGGAGGCAGCCCATCTGCGTTTTCGGCCCATTGTCATGACCTCGATGGCATTCATCCTGGGCGTGTTACCGCTGGTGCTCGCAGGCGGTGCGGGTTCAGCCAGCCAGCGCGCGATCGGTACCGGCGTGATGTCCGGCATGCTGGTGGGCACGGCGCTGGCGGTGTTTTTCGTGCCGATCTTCTTTGTGGTGGTGCGCAGCATCTTCAAGGGCAGCGAACGGCAACGCCGCATGTACGCCCATGAAGCGGAACCCGATGCTCAGCCCGCGAACCCCACACCCGATGCGAGTAAGACTCCATGATCCCGATGACCGACCGCGCGTCTGCGCGTCTCCACCCAGTGCCGTCCACCGAAGCATCCCGGATCGCCCGCTGGGCTGCCATGGCAGTTGCCAGTTTGCTGCTGGCTGGCTGTGGCGCGTTGACGCCTGTGTACCAACGCCCCTCGGCACCGGTGGCCGCGCAGTTCCCCGTCGCGCCGGCCGAATCACAGGACCCAGTCGTTGCAGCATCGGACCTGGCGTGGCAAGACTTTTTCCGCGATGAGCGGCTCAAGCAGCTGATCGCGATCGCGTTGAACAACAACCGCGACCTGCGCGTGGCCGCCTTGAATCTTGCGCAGGCACAAGCCCAGTTGCAGCTGCGCCAGGCCGACCAGGTGCCGACGGTGAACGTCGGGGCCAGTGGCTCGCGCCAGCCTGGCATCGGTGGCGGCATTACGACCGCATATACGGCGGGATTCGCCGTGACGGGTTTTGAGGCTGACTTCTTTGGCCGTCTGCGTAGCCTGAGCGAGGCAGCACAGGCGCAGTTGCTGGGTACGCTGGAGGCACGCAAGACGGTGCAGATCAGCCTGATCGCATCGGTTGCCAGCAGCTACCTGAGCCTGCTCGCCGACGACGCGCTGCTGTCCATCACCCGCGAAACACTGGCCAGTCGTGAAGAGTCGCTGCGCTTGACCCGGCTCACGTTCGACGCCGGGGTGATCTCCGGTCTGGACCTGCGCCTGGCCGAGTCGCTGGTTGAAGGGGCACGAGTCACGCTGGCCCAACTCGAACGCCAGCGCGCGTTGGACCGCAACACACTGGACCTGCTCCTGGGCCAGGGCCTGCCCGATGTCCAGGCGGCCAACTTGCCAGCCGGTCTGTCGCTGAGCGCGCAAAACCTGATCGGCGTGATGCCAGGCGGCCTGCCCAGCGAGGTGTTGCTGCGCCGTCCCGACATCCGCGCTGCCGAGCAGCAACTGATGGCGGCCAACGCCAACATCGGGGCGGCGCGCGCCGCGTTTTTCCCGCGCATCACGCTCACCACAAGTATCGGAACGGCCAGCAACCAGTTCAGCGGCCTGTTCAGGAGCGGTTCGTTTGGCTGGACGTTTGCGCCGCAGTTGCTGTTGCCGATTTTTGATGGCGGTCGCAACCAGGCCAACCTGGACGCGGCCTGGGTCGGGCGCGACATTGCAGTGGCCCAATATGAAAAAGCGATCCAGATCGCTTTCCGCGAAGTCGCCGATGCTCTTGGCTCGCGCAGCGCGCTGACCGACCAGTTGCGTGCGCAGATGGCCCAGGCCGATGCCGAGCAGGCCCGACTCCGGTTGGTCGATCTACGTTTCCAGCAAGGCACGGCGAACGCGTTCGAGCGGCTCGACGCGCAGCGATCCACTTTCGCTGCGCGTCAGGCAGTCGTGCAGCTCCAGCTGGTACAGGCGCAGAACCTGGTGGCGCTGTACAAGTCGCTGGGTGGGGGGTGGAAGGACTGACCCTGCCCGAGACGTCCAGTCTCTTCTTTCTCATCCTGCGGACGCGCGCCGTTGGTGCGAGCAGACGGCTGATGGGATCTGCTCAGAAAATGCCCGAAGGTCTTTGGTGTGATCAGGTGGTCGACGTTATCGGCTCCGGGAACGCCCGAGGGTCTGTGGTGTGATCAGGTGGCTGGGGCACTCTGCTCCGCGAATGTCCCCCGGCCTACGGCCTCCTCCTTGATTTCGCTGCGCAGAGCGCCCCAGCCGCCTGATCAAAGGAGCGCTTGTAGGTGCCAAAGTTTCAAAGGCGCTGCTTCCAAGCGGGGTGGGTGGGCGGCGTAGCGAAATAAAGGAGGAGCGAAGGGCGCAGCCCGTAGCGGGGGACATTCGCGCAGCTGCCCACCCGCCCCGCTTGGCCACCAACAGCTTTGCAAACGACGGCAATAGGCGCATGCGGCTCAACAACCAAGGTCATCAGTGACCCGATGTGAGCTGCTTTACTACACCACCCGCGTCACACTCGCCGGCTTGAAGCCCAGATCGGCCGCCTTGCCCTTGCGTGCGCGAGCCGCCAGGGCGTTGTTCAGGCTGCGGATCTCCAGCGTTTCGTCTCTGGCCTTGCCGCCCCGTCCGATCCCTTCGATCCGCACACTGCGGGTGTAGGCGGCAGCACCGGCCAGCGTATCCTTGGCTTCCAGATCGATCAGCTTGAGGCCGCGACCGCCATGGGCCATGGTGTTGACCTGATCGATCGGGAAGGTCAGGATCCGTCCACCCAAGGATGCGCAGACCACATGGGTCGCGGCGGGCATCGGCGTCGTGCCGACAACGCCGGCGACCGGCGACGGTGCGTTGAGCGACTCGTCGTCATTGCAGCTGACAAAAGCCTTGCCGGCTTTCAGCCGCGACATCATGTTCTCGACCGACGCAATGAAGCCATAGCCGCCCGAGCCGCTGAGGAGCAGCGTCGCACTCGCCGGGCCGGCGAAGTAATACGATAGTTGCGTTCCTGGTTCGAGATCAAGCAAGGTGGTCACCGGCTGGCCATCGCCACGGGAACCGGGCAACATCGATACCGCCACCGAATAGATACGACCCTTGTTGCCAAAAGCCAGCAAGGTATCGACCGAACGGCATTCGAAGGTGCCATACAAGGCATCCCCGGCCTTGAACGCGAACCCTGCCGCGTCGTGACCATGGCCGGTACGCACCCGCACCCACCCTTTGGCGCTGACCACCACCGTGACCGCTTCGTCCACCACCTTGACCTCGAGCACCGCCCGTTTTTCGGCCTGGATCAGCGTACGGCGGTCGTCACCGAAGGTCTTGGCATCGTGCTCGATCTCACGCACCATCAGGCGGCGCAAGGTGGTCGGGCTGCCGAGGATTTCTTCGAGTTTTTTCTGTTCCTCGCGCAGACCCTTGAGCTCCTGCTCGATCTTGATCGCCTCCAGCCGCGCCAGTTGGCGCAGCCGGATTTCCAGAATATCTTCGGCTTGGCGCTCCGACAAGTCGAAGCGTTCCATCAGTGCCTGGCGCGGCTCATCCGACTGGCGGATGATGGCGATCACCTCGTCAATGTTGAGCAGCACCAGTTGCCTGCCCTCCAGGATGTGGATCCGATCCAGCACCTTGGCCAGCCGGTGTCTCGAGCGACGCTCGATCGTGCGCCCACGGAACGTAATCCATTCCTGCAGCATCTGGCGCAGCGACTTCTGCGTCGGCCGCCGGTCCAGCCCGATCATGGTCAGGTTGATCGGTGCTGAGGTCTCCAGGCTGGTGTGCGCCAACAGCGTCTGGATCAGTTCCTGCTGCGAAATGCGGCTGGTCTTGGGCTCCAATACCAGCCGCACGGCGGCATCCTTGCTCGACTCGTCGCGTACCCCGTCAAGCACCGACAGCACACTGGCCTTGAGCTGGGTCTGCTCCTGCGACAGGGCCTTCTTGCCAGTGCGGATCTTGGGATTGGTCAGTTCCTCAATCTCCTCCAGCACCCGCTGTGTGCTGACATTGGGCGGCAGTTCATTGACGATCAGCTGCCACTGACCGCGCGCCAGTTCCTCGATGGTCCAGCGCGCGCGCACCTTGAGCGAACCGCGTCCGGTGCGGTAGGCGTCGGCGATGTCGCTTGCGCTGCTGATGATCTGGCCACCCCCGGGGTAATCCGGCCCCGGCACCAACGTCAACAAATCGCCTTCCGGCAACGCCGGGTTGCGGATCAGGGCGACGCTGGCCGCCGCAATCTCGCGCAGGTTGTGGCTCGGTATCTCGGTGGCCATGCCCACCGCAATGCCGCTGGCACCGTTGAGCAGCGCAAACGGCAGGCGCGCTGCCAGTTGTCCAGGCTCCTCGGTCGAGCCGTCATAGTTGGGCACGTAATCGACCGTGCCTTCGTCGATTTCATCGAGCAGCAGATTGGTGATTCTGGAAAGTCGGGCCTCGGTGTACCGCATGGCAGCCGCACCATCGCCATCGCGGCTGCCGAAATTGCCCTGACCATCGATCAGCGGATAGCGCTGCGAGAAATCCTGCGCCATGCGCACCAACGCGTCATAGGCAGCCTGGTCTCCATGCGGATGGAAACGGCCGAGCACATCACCCACCACCCGCGCTGACTTGACCGGCCGCGCGCCGATATTGCCATTGGGACCGCCAAATCCGAGCCCCATGCGTTGCATCGCATACAAAATGCGGCGCTGCACCGGCTTTTGGCCATCGCAGACGTCTGGCAAAGCCCGGCCCTTGACCACGCTCAGCGCATATTCCAGATAGGCGCGCTGCGCATAGTTGGCCAGGTTCAGGTTGTCGTCGTCCTCGGGTTCGCCGCGTGGCGCCAGATCGAGAGTGGTTTGGTCAGTCATGGTGCACCATGTCAAGCCCTCGCACCGTGCTGGAGCCGATGGCTGCCAGGCGCAGGGGGTCGAAAATCAGTTGGAGGCGGTCGGCGTGCCGGCAGGCAGCGGTACCGAAGGAATCTGGGACGGCAAGTTGCCTCGGTTGAGCGCACCGCCTCGGATCGCCGGGCGCACCCGCGAATGCGGATAACGCGATTCGGGCGTCGCCGCTGCCGGCGGTTGCGGCGGCAGCGGCGGTTTGAGCCCCGCATACAAGGCCATCACGTTCTTCACGTAGTTCTGGGTTTCCCTGAAATTCGGGATCCGATTGCCGGCGCGCATGACAGCGCCTTCGCCAGCGTTGTAGGCTGCCAGCGCCAGCTCGAGTTCGCCCGGAAACATGTTGATCAGGTCGCGCAGGTAGCGTACGCCCGCACGGATATTAGTGCGTGGGTCGGTCAGCTTGCGCTCAAGCGGCCCGTGGCGATCGGTGTTGACGCCATACCGGCGCGCTGTGTCGGGCATCAGCTGCATCAGCCCGATCGCGCCCTTGGGGGAAACCGCAGTGGCATTGAAGCCCGATTCGGTGACTATCAGTGCCTTCAGCAGTTCGTAGTCGATGTTGTGATCGCTCGACGCGTCCTGCAAAATCTGCCGCACCGATTTGTAATTCGGCGAACTGTCGAAAAATGCGAGCAGCTTGCTCGGCGGTGGTGGTGGTGGTGGTGGTGGCGGTGGCGATGGCGGCGGAACCAGTGCGACGCTAACCGCCGCGGTCTGCTCCGGCGGCGGCGGATCGAGCCGGGTGTCGAAACTCTCGGCGTTACGAAAGAAGAGTTCATACCGAGAGTCCAGTTGCTCACTGGCGAAATGCGCAACGCCCTGGGTATCGACATAGCCCCAAACGTCGGCCTGGGCCTGCGCCGCAGTGCCCAACAGGAAAACGGCCATGAGCATGCGCAGGGCTCGCACATGGCCCAACATGCATTGCCTGGTCACGAGAAAGCGCCAACACCCCATCAAACGTCAACCTCCACCGTATCGCCATGCAGCTCCATCAGCTCGCGCCGCGCCGCCGCTTCGCCCTTGCCCATCAGCTTGGTGATCAGGCTCTCGGTCGCGCGGAAATCGATGGCGCCCAGGCGCACGGGCAGCAAGCGCCGCGTGTCGGGGTTGAGTGTGGTGTCCCACAGTTGTTCGGCGTTCATCTCTCCCAGTCCTTTGAATCGGCTGATGCTCCATGCGTTCTCCCGCACGCCATCCTTGCGTAGCTTGTCCAGGATGGCCGTCAGTTCGCCGTCGTCCAGCGCATACGACTTGGACGCCGGCTTCTTGCCGCGCGCCGGCGCATCGACCCTGAACAGCGGCGGACGCGCCACGAAGACGTTACCATTTTCAACCAGTTTCGGGAAATGGCGAAAGAACAAAGTCAGCAATAGCACCTGGATATGCGAGCCGTCCACGTCCGCGTCGCTCAGGATGCAGACCTTGCCGTACCGCAGCCCGGACAAGTCCGGGCTATCGTTGGGCCCATGCGGGTCAACGCCAATGGCTACCGCGATGTCGTGAATTTCGGTGTTGGCGAACAACCGGTCGCGTTCGACCTCCCAGGTATTGAGTACTTTGCCACGCAGCGGCAATACTGCCTGCGACTCTTTGTTCCGGCCCATCTTGGCGCTGCCGCCGGCAGAATCGCCCTCGACCAGAAACACCTCGTTATGCGCAAGGTCACGACTCTCGCAATCGGTTAGCTTGCCGGGTAAAACCGCCACACCGGAGCCCTTGCGCTTTTCGACCTTTTGACCGGCCTTCTGCCGCACCTGGGCGGCCTTGATCGCCAGCTCTGCCAACTTTTTGCCGTATTCGACATGCTGGTTCAGCCATAACTCCATCGCCGGACGCACGAAACCGGACACCAGGCGAACCGCGTCGCGGGAGTTGAGCCGCTCCTTGATCTGGCCCTGGAACTGCGGATCCAGCACCTTGGCCGACAACACGTAACTGGCGCGCGCGAACACGTCTTCGGGCAGCAGCTTGACGCCCTTGGGCAATAAGGCATGCAGCTCGATGAAGCTTTTGACCGCGTTGAACAAACCGTCGCGCAGCCCGCTGTCATGGGTGCCACCGGCGCTGGTGGGAATCAGGTTGACATAGCTCTCGCGCAAGGGCGCGCCGTCTTCCGTGAATGCCACGCACCACTGGGCACCCTCGCCTTCGGCAAAACTTTCGTGCGACGCATCGGCGAAGGACTCATCTTCAAACAACGGGATCACCGGATCGCCGGACAAGGCCTGCGTCAGGTAGTCGCGCAATCCACCCTTGAAAAGCCAGGTCTGGGTCTCCCGGGTTTTTTCGGTCGTCAGGGTGACAGTCACGCCGGGCATCAGCACCGCCTTGCTGCGCAGCAGATGCAGCAGCTCGGCCATGGGGATGGTGCTGGTCTCGAAGTATTTGCCGTCCGGCCAGACCCGCACTGCAGTGCCGGTGCGGCGTTCGCCGTCGCCGGCTTCGCGCAACTGCAAGGGTTCGACCACTTCACCACCGGCGAAGGCCATCTGTGCCACCTTGCCTTCGCGGCAGGAGGTGACTTCGAGTCGCTTGGACAGTGCGTTGGTGACACTCACGCCCACACCGTGCAAGCCACCGGAGAAACTGTAGGCACCGCCCTTGCCTTTGTCGAACTTGCCACCGGCATGCAGCCGGGTGAACACCAGTTCCATCACCGGCGCATGTTCTTCCGGATGCATGCCGAACGGAATGCCTCGCCCGTCGTCTTCGATCGTCACCGAGTGGTCGATATGCAGTGTGACCCGGATCTTCTTGCCGTGTCCCGCCAGAGCCTCGTCGGCGGAATTGTCCAGCACCTCCTGCAGCACATGCAGCGGATTGTCGGTGCGGGTATACATGCCCGGGCGCTGCCGTACCGGCTCCAGGCCCTTGAGAACCCGGATCGATTTTTCGGAATAGTCGCCGCCCGTGCGGCTGGTGGTGTTGCTTGCCATGGGCGGCATTGTATGTCGGCTAC